>Ga0265296_1000176_pt1 | contig 122171 bp, 146 predicted proteins | sample MunlanPumphouse1_FD_189073 | JGI IMG/M metagenome (GOLD analysis project Ga0265296, IMG submission 189073) | Groundwater microbial communities from a municipal landfill in Southern Ontario, Canada - Pumphouse #1 | ecosystem: Environmental > Aquatic > Deep subsurface > Groundwater | place...
GGCCTGGGGGGGGCGGGGGCGGGGGGGGGGGGGGGGGGGGGGGGGGGGGGGTGTGGGGGGGGGGGGGGGGGGTGATTTTGATCATGATCAATTTGCGCGGCGGCCCATTGGAGCAGTTTACCCACGCCAATGGAGGGTGCGCGGTGCGTCGATTTCTTCTTGCAGGTCTCGGCCTTTCGCTCGTCGTGGCAGGGTGCAAGCCGCCGCCGATCCCGCCTAATCAATCGCTCACCAGCGCCGCCCTCGACTACGACGCTGCCCTGCGCGGTCAGAGCTTTGTCGAGGGCAGTTGCGCCAGTTGTCACGCCGTCGGCCCCACGGGGGCCAGCCCTTTCGCCGACGCCACGCCATTTCGCGATATCGTCACACGCTATCCGCTGTCGGACCTCGAAGAAGGCTTCGCTGAAGGACTGGTGACAGCCCATCCCGCCATGCCTGATTACGTCTTTAGGGCCTCTGAGATCGATGATCTCATCGCCTATCTCCAAGCTTTAAAGGACATGGAGGCTCGCCCATGACCTGTCGCAGCGGCGCTTTCACCTGTGGCAGTTCGCCTTCAACAATGCGGACTGCGCTTGATTTCGGCGTTGATAAAACACACGCCGAAGCGATGGGCTCATGACCGACCTCAAGCGCATTGTCGTCTTAGCCAGTGGCGAAGCCGGAGATTCCGAGGCGCTCAACGCCGCCGCCGCAATCGCAGCTCTACACCGTGCGGTCGTTGAGATCTTTTCGATCCATCAAGATGCGGCGGGTGATCTTATCAGCTTGGGCCTGCTTCTGGGCGCCCACAGATCGGCGGAGACTTTGAACGCCATCGCTGCGGCGGAGAAGGAGAGTCGGGATCGGATCGCTGAGGCTGCGATCCGGTGCGCAGAGGCCCACGATCTGCCTTATGGCCCCGGGCCAGACAGCCCTCGGCTTGTTCTGTTCGACCATGCGTTTCGCCCGCCGACAATAGAGGACCGGACACTGGTCCTGGCCGATCTGACAGTGATCGGGCAGGGCTATCTCTCCAAGGCGGGGAGGCTGAGCGCAGTCCTCGGCCAGGTGCTTCTGACCCAGCGGGCTCCTCTTCTGATCGCCCGGGGAAACGGCGAGCGAGTGGCTCGGTGTGCAGCCATCGCCTGGGACGGGAGCCGGGAGGCGGGTCGCGCGGTCCGAATGGCTCTGGCGCTTCTGAAAGAGGCTTCAAGTGTCGCCATACTGCAGTACCGGCCGGGATCAGCGGCCGGAGCGCCGATCCCTGATCCTGTGCGATTGAGCGCCTATCTGGAACTCCATGGCGTCCTCGACGCGACGTATGAGGCCGTTGACGGCGAGGCGGAAGGTGAAGCCTTGGTGGGCGCTGCGCATCGTCTCAACATCGACATTCTCGTTGCGGGGGCCTGGGGGCATACGCGGGTACAAGAGACCTTATTCGGCGGCGCGACCCAGTCGCTGCTGATGGATAGAGAAGGCCCTAGTCTTCTGCTGGCGCACTGAGATGAGTATGCGAAATCTCATGGTGGCGCTCGACGACGAGGGTTTGGTGGAAAGCCTCATTCCCGCCGTTGTCAAGATGGCGCAGGACTTGGGTCTCGGGAGCATCGCCTTTGTCGCTGGAGGGCAGGTCGCGCTGCCGGCGTCGGCGTCCGCGATTGGTCTACCGTTCGGTCTGATGGCAGCGAATGAAAACGAAGTCAGGCGGCGGCTGACACTGTTGGCCGCGCAGTCGAAAATGGCGGCCAATCGGCTGCGTTCGACGTGGCGCAGTGATACAGTCGACGATCCAACGCGTTTCGTGTTGTTGCAGGTGGATCGCGCGGATCTCTTGGTCGCGCCTCAGCCGAGGCGGCCGGCTCCGGGGTTCGGCGCAATCGATCTCGCACGATTGATTCTGCGCGCGGGTCGCCCCGTACTCGTCGCGCCGCGCGCTCAGGCTGCGCTGCCTATGACTCGGATTTTGGTGGCGTGGAACGATACGCGCGAAGCCCGGCTGGCCGTCGCCAGCGCCATGCCCCTGCTGCTTCAGGCGGAGCGCGTACTGATCGTGGGGGTCGGCGCGGACAGTCAATCCGAGCGCCTGCAGCAGGTCGCCGACTACTGCGGCCTTCATGGGGTCTATGCTCAAACCAAGGTCGAGAATGACGTTCGGACCGGTGACGAAGGCCAAGCCTTGCTGGACGCGGCGGATGACGACGCAAGCACGCTGATCGTTAGCGGCGCTTATGGTCATAGCCGGTTGCGCGAGCTGGTCCTGGGCGGCGTCACTCGCGATCTCCTGCAACAAGAGACGAGACCCTGTCTCTTTTCGCACTGAATGCGACAGCAGGCGAGTCCGGCACATCCGGACGGGCGATCGGCGCATCGATGGGCGCGCTCATGTAATCCCGCACGATTGGGGACGCATCGACCCGGTGCGCAAGCTGGATCTGGAAGACTGTGTGGCCGAACCTTCGGAAGGCGGACTCGCTGATCGCCAAGTAGAACTCCCAAGCCCGACAAAAGCGTTCGCCGTACTGGCTTTTGGTTTCGGGGCGCGACGCTTCGAAGCGGGCACGCCAGGCTTTGAGGGTCTCGGCGTAGTGCAACCGGAGCACTTCCACATCGGTCACGATAAGGCCTGCAGTTTCGGCTGCCGCCACGACCTCGGAAAGGGCCGGGATGTATCCCCCTGGGAAGATGCGCCGCGCAATTTACGGCTGGGTCGTCCCCGGACCCTCGGCGCGACCGATAGTGTGAACGACGGCGACGCCGTCGGGCTTCAGGAGGGTCGCAAGCTTGCGGAAATAGGCGCTGAAATGGGATCGCCCCACGTGTTCAAACATTCCGACCGAAACGATGCGGTCATAGACGCCGTCTAAGTCGCGGTAATCGACAAGGTCGATTGCAAGACGATCCGTCAGACCGTATTGCGCCGCTCTTGCCTTTCCGACGCCCGCCTGTTCGGCCGATAGGGTGGCGCCGCGGACGTGAACGCCATGATCGCGCGCCAACCTCAAGGACAGACCGCCCCAACCGCACCCGATATCCAACACCCGGTGGTGCGGCTGAAGCAGCAGCTTTGCAGCCAGACGTTCGATCTTGGCGTTTTGAGCAGCCTCCAGCGACGCGTCAGGATCGGCGAAAAAGGCGCAGGAGTACTGAAGATCCGGATCGAGAAAGCGGCTGTAGAATTCCACAGGCAGATCGTAGTGGTGAGCCACATTACGTCGGCTCGCGGGGCGTGCATTGTGACCAGACCGAAGGTCGCGCCAGACGCGCGCGAGCGCAGACGGGCGGCGCCGTCGTCGCGTCTCGGCATTGCGGCCGAAGAGGTCGGCGAGGTCCTCCAGACCGCCCTGTTCGAGCTGCAGAGCGCCTGCCACATAGGCGTCGCCGACCGCCATCGCGGGGTTTAGCGCAAGGCGAAGCATCCAGTTGTGATGCGTGATCCGCACCCGCAGAGGCGGACCCTGGCCGTCTCCGAGATGATGGCAACGACCGCCCGGCAGCTCGAGGTCCAGGCGCCCTATGCGGATGGCTCGCGATGCGGAGCGATGCAAAAGCCAGGCTGCGAAAACCATGGTTGGTCGGGCCAAACCGGCCAGGCCACCCCCCGAACCCGGGGGGCGGATGGATAAGAAAGCGGTCTGGCTCATTGATCGTGCTCCCGAGCTGGAGCCTTTGAACTAGCGCCGTCTCGCTACACCCCAATTGACTGCGATCAATCGGCGGACGGCCCGTCTTCTTCCTTGCTATGGCCCACGAAGCTTTGCGGATGCTCGCCGTTTCTCGCCCGATCGAGGAGCCAGGCGGCGTATCATCCGTCCCTTGAGAAGTCGGCGGCGGCGGCGTGTCGTCCGCATGCGCGGTCCCACAGCCAGCAGGCGGAGACTGAAGGCGAGCCCGCCGAGGGCCAGCAGTATGCCTAAGGCTTCGCAAAGGATGTCCGCAAGTTCTCCCGGCATGATGCGCTCCGATCGTGACCAGATTGGCGCTTGGGCTCGGGTCTGGCTTTGACGCGGGTCAAGCCCCGGTTGAGCGGTTGCTTTAGGAATCTGCGCGAGGCCCCGGGCCGTATATCCCTCACTGTCATTCGCCTGTTGATGGGACGGGCTTCCGGGGCCGATCAACGGCCGGACGGCGTGCGATGATGGGCGACATCAGCGTCCTTGGTAGGCGACTGGATAGTGCGGCCCTGAGGGTTGAGGCGCGCAACTCCGCCTCGCCGACGCCGCTGATTTGACCGTGATCAAACCACAGCCCGATGAATAGCGCAGGGTTCTGGCGGATCGGTCCGTGTCGGACCGACGTCCGCCTCCAGAGGATCAACATCATGGAAAACACAGCCCTCCAATCCCGCGTTGAGGCCGAGCTTCAGTGGGAACCCAGCATTGACGCGAGTGAGATCGGCGTTGCCGTCGCCAACGGCGTCGTAACGTTGAGCGGCGCGGTGAGAACTTATGCCGAGAAGACCGCTGCGGAACGGTCCGCCCTCCGGATCAAAGGGGTCCGCGGGGTCGCCCAGGAGATTGAGGTTCGGCCATTCGGCGACATCGGCGTCAAGGACGACGAGATCGCCAAACGCGCCCTGAGGGTCATGCAATGGAATACGGCGATTCCTCGTGACGCCATTCAGGTGAAGGTCGAGGATGGGCGCGTCACCCTGTCCGGCGAGGTCGACTGGAATTTCGAGCGCGAGACGGCTGAGCGTGTCGTTCAAGGGCTTTACGGCGTTCGGGCGGTCGCCAACCAGATCAAGGTCAAGCCCAAGGTCCAGGCAGACAATGTGCACAGGCGGATCGAGGACGCGCTGGAGCGGCAATCGCGTGTCGACGCCGGCAAGATCCGGGTCTTTGTAGACGGCCACAAGGTCAGGTTGGAGGGAAAGGTCGCGGCCTGGTCCGATCGCTCGACGATTGAACATGCGGCGTGGTCGGCGCCTGGCGTGACGATGGTGGAGGATCGGGTCACGATCGCCGGTTGAGCGCTGTGAAGGGCCGCGATGATCACGGGATTTGAACACTCATGAGTTTCGCCATCATCACTGCGCATCCGCGAAGACGCAGTTTCACCCATAGCGTCGCCCAAGTGATCGCTGACGGGGCGCGCTCCAAAGGCGCGCAGGCCGTCATACGCGACCTGTATCGGATGCGCTTCGACCCCCGCCTTCACGCCGGAGAACTCCCTGACCACCATGGTTTTCAGGTCCGTCCGGACGTCGTCGCTGAACGCGCCGCGCTTTCTGACGTGAAGGTGTTCGTCCTTGTCTATCCGCTATGGTTCAATGCACCGCCCGCCATCTTGAAAGGGTATGTGGATCGCGTGTTCGGCATGGGATTCGGCTATTCGCCCATCCGTCAAGGCGGCAACCAACCGCTCCTGACGGGTAAGAAGCTTCTCAGCCTCACCAGTTCCGGCGCCCCTCAAGCTTGGATCGAGCGTTCCGGCGCCTGGGTCGCGATGCGTCGTCATTTTGACGATCACCTGGCTGCTGTGACGGGCCTTGAACAAATCGGTCACCACAATATCGGCGGCATCCATCCGGATATGGAACGCGAGAAGATCAAGACCTTGCTTGAGGAGCTGCGAACGCACGGCGAACGCCTCGCAGCCGCATACGGCTGAACACATCCGGGGCGCCGAAACGATGCCGCCGATCGCCCTATCAGAACCCGGCTGCGACGGCGAAGCGCATAAGCTCCGCCATGGTATGGACGCCGGCCTTCGCCATCAGCTTGGCCCTGTAAACTTCCACTGTGCGCGGACTGATGCCGAGCTCCAGCGCTGTCGTCTTGTTGGACTTTCCAGCGGCGATCCCATGCAGCACGTCTCGCTCCCTGCCCGACAGGCTCGCGATCCGTTCCTGTCCAGCTCTCGCCGTATCGGTCACGCCGGGCGCGAGCGCCAGCGCCAGGGCTTCAAAGAGACGCGTCTTGTCGAAGGGTTTCTCGAGAACGTCCAAGGCGCCCGCGCGTAGCGCTTGGACAGCCAGCGGCACGTCGGCGTGCGCCGTCATTATGATCACCGGTGGAGCAGGTCGCTGGTCTGACATGAGCCGCATCAGCTCGAGGCCATCGATTCCCGGCATGCGAACGTCCGTAAGCACGCAACTGCCCGAGCAGACCCAGGGACTGTCGAGGAAGGCCTCGCCGGACATATGCAGCTGAGCATCATATCCTTGGGTTTCCAGCAGAAAGGCGAGCGACGCGCGCAATGCGGCATCATCGTCGACGATATGGACAGTCAGTTTAGGCGGCATGATCACCCTCAGGGATGAAGGGAAGGGTGAAACAGAACATCGCGCCGCCGTGAGCACGATTGCGGGCCGTGAGACGTCCGCCATGCGCTTCTATGATGGTGCGGCAGATCGACAGGCCGAGCCCCAGGCCCTCGCCGCCGCCCGAAACGAAGGGTTCAAACAGGTGTCCGACCGTGGCGGCCGGCAAACCGCTCCCGCGGTCGGCGACCGTGATCGCCACATGCCGGCGCTTCAGGTCTTGACGACTGCGGATCGTGAGCATCGGTATTGGGGGGGCTGGCATGGCGTCGAGCGCATTGCGCACCAGATTGACTATGACTTGCTGGATCTGGATCGGGTCGACCAAAACCTTCGGAAGGTCGGCCTCGAGATCGAGTTTAAGCCGGAGTTGATGTTCGCTGACGCCCATCAGAGCTAAAGTCAAAGCCTCCTGAACGAGCACCTTTGTGGCGATCAGCGTTCTGGGCGCCTGCTCCTTGTCTACAAAGGCGCGCAGATGGCGAATGATCTCGCCTGCGCGAAGCGCCTGGTCGGCGGCGGCGTCAAGGGCTGTCTTCAATCGGCGAAGGTCTGGATCGCCGCTTTCGACCAGGGCCGAGGCCCCTTGCATATAGTTGGCGACGGCGGTCAGGGGCTGATTGATCTCATGCGCCAAGGTCGACGCCATTTCGCCCATGGCGGTGATACGGCCCGCATGGGCGAGCTGCGCCTGAAGGCTCTGCGTTTTCGTCTCTTGGGCCCGACGCTCCGTCAGGTCGCGCATAAATCCAGTGAAGTAGCGTCCCGCATCACCGCCTGTCGCGCCGACTGACAGTTCGAGCGGAAAGACCGAACCGTCTTTTCTTAAGCCTGTTACGACGCGGCCAACGCCAATAATCCGGTGTTCGCCAGTCGTTCGAAACGCGTTGAGGTATCCGTCATGTTTAGAACGGTCGGGTTCCGGCATCAGCAGGTTTATGTTTCGTCCGACAACTTCTTCGGCGGACCACCCGAAGGTGCGAATGGCGGCCGCACTGAACGAGATGATGACCCCCCGTTCATCGATCACGACCATCGCGTCGGGAACGGTTCTCAGGATGGATTCCAAATGAAGTCTGCGGTTTGCGGCTTCGCGCGCTTGGCGTCGTAAATGCCCCCCCGCAAAGGCGATCAGCAGACTCAATAGAATGAAAGTCGCCAGATCAATGCGATTGGCGGGGTCATCTATGACGCGTCCGTCGAGCGCCAAGGCCCCAAGGCCGATGCAAAGTCCAGCCGCTAGAAGCGCGGGATAGCGTCCGCCCAAGGTGGCCGAAACGAGAACCACAGGGACATAAAACAAGAGAAACGTCCGGCTGCCGAAGTAGGGCGTTACCGTCTCTCTTAAGCCGACCGCACAGACCGCGCCGATGAGCGCGATGACATAGCCGGGGCGCGCGGCATAATCCGGGGGCGGGGGTCTCGGCGAGCGCACGTTGGAGCCTGTGGCGTCGAAGCTGCTGAGCAATCAAGCACCATAGCACGCCTCGCCCCTCAATCCCAAGCTGGATACCAGGGTTATCGGGAACGGCGATCGCCCCTAAGGCGCCCGTGCGTTTCAGTGGGCTGCGGGCGACGCGGCGCTTAAGAGGCGGCCAGGCGGTTGAGGGCGGCGCCGCGCACGATCTGGAAGTCCCTGCAGGAGACGAACACCACAAGGCCCTGGATCTGAAACTGACCCAACACACGGGACACGGTCTCGATGGCGAGGCCTAGATAGTCGGCCATGTCCTGGCGACTCATCGGAAGACTGGCGACGTCCGACCCATCGCGACGCGCCATATCAACCAGAAAGCTCGCGACCTTGTCGCTGGCCGACCGTCGTCCGAGCAGCGACAGGTGGTATTGCGTCCGGCTAAGCTCTGCAATGGCTGCGCAATAGTCTGTGCGATCGGAGCGTTCCTCAGCCGGAGCCTTCTGACGACACACGACAACCTCGGTCGCACACATAGCCTCCGCAGAGTAGGCGTGACCTTCCTCGCCGTCGAGGCCGAACAGATCGCCGGGGTAGTAAAAGCCGCCGATTTGTCTTCGGCCGTCGATCGAATGACGGACCGTACGGACGGCGCCGCAAACGATCCTGTAAAGGGAATGCGGAGCGTCTCCTTCAACATAGATGGGCTCTCCAGGCGAATAGGTGAGAGTAAACACGCCACGATCTCTCAAACGCACCGGCACGGCCGGCGCGCGGGGGATCGCGGGAGAGGTGGGCGATAAGGTTTGAACCTGCATGATGGCCTCGTTCCGAAGACGTAAGACCGTTATGCCCATGCTGCGGGCCCGGGGGTAATCGGCGCGAACGCCTAGGGGAGTCTACATAAGGACTCCCGATTCAATGCGCCGTCAGGACGCAGACGTGGCTGTCCGACATAAGCGATCGCGTCACCCCTCCCAGAACCCATTCCGTCAATCGCGTATGGCCATAGGCGCCCGCCACGATCAGGCCGGCGCCCATTGGGGCGGCGTAGTCCAGCAGGCGCTGCGCGGCCGGGACCTGGTTCTTGACGATGGTCGACAGGGTCGCCCGAACGCTGTGGCGCGACAGCCAGGCGATCACGGCTTCGCGTCCGATTTCAGACGCGGCGACATCCGCCTTCTCGCAAACGGAGACCACCTGCACCTCGCTTGCCTTCTTGAGCAGCGGAAGGGCCGCCGCCGCCGCAAGGCGGCTTTCCCGGCTGTCCTTCCAGGCCACGATGGCGGGGCGATCAAGCGGGGATTGGAAGGGCGTCTTGGGGACGACTAAAACCGGGCGCCCGCAGCCAGTCACGACATCGACTGCGCGAGGCGCGCGTGAGGGGGCGCCGACGCCATGAGCGGCGACCAGAACCAAGTCCGCCGCCTTCGCCGCCGTGTTGATGACAGTCGCAGGGTTGTCGATCGCCTGGAGCCAAATCGATTGCGGTGCGCGCCTGCCCACGATTTCGGAGAACCGAGCCTTGCTTGTGCGAATGTCAGTTTCCGCCATCTCGCGATAAAGCTGCTGCAACTGTCCCGACATGGCGTTCACGCCATAAGGATCGATCGGCAGAGACACGAGTGCGCTCGCGCCAATGCCTAGGATGTGGGCGTCGAAGGCTGACGCCAGGTCGCACGCCAGGTTCAGGCGAGCGTCCCGACCGGGATCGCCGCTGGCGCTGACCAGAAGACTTTTGATTGCCATGACGGTGCTCCAGACCAGATCCAATGACATCCAGCGGCGCGTCAGCGCCTTGACGTCGGTCAAGGATCGAGACGCACGTCCGACCTAGGGTCCGGGCTTCGCGGAGACGTCAGTCATGCGACCCTCGCAACTCTGACGGTTTGCTTCCGCTGACAAGGCGCGATCATGATCGACAATTCGAATCCTTCGACGGCGCCGCATCCGGGCGAAAGCGAACTCCCGCTGCCGGGCCTGCACTCTTCCGCTACGGCCGCCATCCTGGATCTTCTCGACAGCCAACGCGAAATGACCTTGGCCGTGATCGGTCCCGATGGCTGGCCGCGCGCCACCACAGTGGGCTATCTCAATGCGGGTCTGAATCTCTATTTCATTACCGGCCGGGACAGCGGCAAGCTGGCCGCCATCACCCGAGACCCCCGTGTCGGCGTGGCCATTCGGCGGCATATGGGCGATCACGGCGATGCGGTGGGGCTGTCGATCACTGGACGCGCCGCAGAAATCTTCGACCCCCTTGAGATCGAGAATATCAACCAGGCTCTGTGGCGACGGTATCCCGAGCTGCATCTCTTTTGTCCGCAGCAGGATGCGGTCGCGATCGTCAAGGTGCGGCCCGTCACTATCGCATCGATCGCGGTCGTGGAGGGTCGCAGTCACACCCATGCCTTCGCGATCGGCCCCGCTCATGCGAACGCAGCATTTGGCCGCGGGCTTGAAAGCGTCGTAGATCCTTCGGCGACCTAAGAAATCGATCGTGCCCGCGGCCCCAGGTTTTACGGCCATGGCGAAGGGCATGCGATGCGTGAAAGGCATGCGTAACAGGACGCTATCGCGCGCATCACGTCGCCCGCGGGCTTGGTGGACGGATCACGGGCTGATGATGACTTTGAGCGCCTTGGTCTCAGCGGCGCGACCAAACGTTTCATACGCGCTCAAAATATCGTCCAGCGAGAAGTGGTGAGTGATGAGCGGCGACGGATCGATCTTTCCCGACCGGACTGTGTTCAGCAGCATCTGTGTGGAGACCGCGTCCACCAAACGGGTCGTGATGGCAATATTCTGAGACCAGAGACGTTCCAGGTGTAGCTGGACCGGCGTGCCGTGAACGCCGATATTGGCGATCACCCCGCCGCTCGCCACCAAGTCTTCGCAGAGCTCAAAGGTCGCCGGCGTTCCCACGGCCTCTATGGCGGTATCGACCCCGCAAGCGCCCGTGAGCGCCATAACCGCCTCCGCGGCCTTGCCGTCTCCGCTGTTGATAGTGCGGGTTGCGCCGAACTGGCGGGCCACTTCCAGACGATGATCGTCCAGATCGATCATGATGATCTCGGCGGGAGAATAGAGTTGGGCGGTGAGGAGGGCGGCCAAGCCGATCGGTCCTGACCCGACGATCGCCACAGTCGAGCCTGGAGAAACCTTCCCGTTGAGCACGCCACATTCGAATCCGGTCGGCAGTATGTCGCTGAGCATGACCATCGCCTCCTCATCCACGCCCGCCGGGATGGGATAGAGGCTGGTCTCGGCATGAGGAATGCGGACGTAATCCGCCTGGGCGCCATCGATCGTATTGCCGAGGATCCAGCCGCCGGTCGCGCAGTGAGACCACAGGCCCCGGCGGCAGTCTTGGCACCTTCCGCAAGACGATATGCAGGAGATCAGGACCCGATCCCCGGCCTTGAAGGTGGTTACGGCGCTACCGACGTCTTCGATGACGCCGACGCCCTCGTGTCCCAAAACCCGGCCGGGCAGGCACGTCGCGACGTCCCCTTTCAGGATATGAAGGTCTGTGCCGCAGATCGTTGTTTTCGTGACCCTGACGATCGCGTCGCCGGGCGCCTCGATGTCGGGCCTGGGTCGGTCTTCCAACGCCATCTGTCGGGGGCCGCCATAAACGAGAGCTCTCATCATCTTGCGCCTGTCGCGCCGTGTTCGATCATCGACGCCGGCTTGATGCCGACGGCGATACTCTGCCCTCGTTCGCTCCACATGTTTTGACGGTTATCAAAATGACGGACCATAGCGTCGGAGCCCGGGCAAGCCTGGCGCCGGTAGCCTTCTGAGTTCGACGGAGGGGATGTTCCGGCCCGGGATTGAATTCGGGTCAGACCGGCATCCCAACAACGCGTCCCGCGCGCTCAGGAATTGAGCACGGTCAAGACGGCGATCATCGCCCTGTCGCAGGGTCGCCGCGGTTATCGGAGCGATTCCAATGCAAACATCCGCCGTTCGAACCAACCTGACCGGTGCTGGGCCGAGAGCGACGCCCAGTCAGTATCGTCCTACCTCGTCCGCTACCGCCAGGTTCCACGCCGGACCTATCTCGGCCGGACTGGGCGCGTTTCTGTCCAGTGGACGCCTGGTGTATCGCGGCACGGCGTGCTCTTTCGACATCGGGTTCCTCAAACCTTTCGGAATAAGCCCTCGGTCGATCCAGAGGGCTGCCGACGTCTATCCTCTCGGGTCGGCTGAAGCTTTTCCCGGGCGTCTCTGTCTCAGTCGGAATCGAGGCGCGCGGGGGAGGACCAACCGATTTGCGAAACAGCCAGCGAGTGAAGACCCAGATCCACACACGCGCGCAAGGCTTCCACCTAACGATCGCCGCTCAAGGGCTGGACCTGTCTTGGAATGCCGAACCGCAAGAGCGGTGATCTTCGCCGCGTCCGGCCAAGCTCTCGCCTGATCGACATGTCCATCATGATCGAAACAGAGCTTAAGTTGGACCTCGACGGCTTGAGCGTGTCGGACGCCAGAACCCTGCTGATGTCCCGTTACGGTTTGCCGCTCGACGAGCGCCGGCTCGTGTCGACCTACTTTGATACGGATGATCGACGACTTTGGCAGGCCGGCGTCACTCTACGAATCCGAGAGGACGGTTCGCGACGCCTGCAGACTCTGAAGGTCGAGCGTAGCGGGGGGAATGGGCTCTTCAAACGACCGGAGATAGAGCGCGAAGTTCACGACGACATCCCCTTACTGGATGCCTCGATGTTGACGCTTGGGGGCGGGCTCTTGGGGGCGGACATTGTCGGAGCCCCGCTTCGCGCCCAATTCACGACCGACATCAACCGCCAGCGCTGGCGGATCTTAGAAGGGAACGCTGAGCTCGAACTGGTGTTCGACCAGGGGGCGATTCTGGGCGGTGGTCTCCAGTCCGCCGTGAGGGAACTTGAGATTGAACTCAAATCAGGCTGCGTCGCCGGGCTGTTCGATCTGGCGAAGGCTCTTAGCCTGAGGCTCCCCGTTCGCGTTGGTTTTCAGAGCAAGGCTGAGCGGGAATACGATTTGACGAATCCGGTCTCTGCAGGGGCCGTGAAGGCCCAAGGACTGGCGATTACGGACGCGCTCACCGCAGCCGCAACGCTGCAGACGATGGGGCGCGCCTGCCTGCGCCATTACCGGCTCAACGAAGCGAACCTTCTCCAGAGGCCTGACGCCGAAACGCTGCATCAGTGCCGCGTAGCCCTGCGGCGCTTTAAATCTGGACTATCCGTCTTCAAGCCTCTGATCGACGACCCGGAGTCACACGCAATCATAAAGCGCCTGAAGGCGGCGATCCGATTGTTCGGCGAAGCCCGCAATCTCGACGTTTTGATCCAGGGGACTGAGGATTCGGATCTGGCGGCGCGGTTGGAAGCGCGCCGCAGACCTCTGTACGATGCTGTCCGGTCGCGCCTGATCGCCGAGACGTCGCGCGACCTCCTTCTGGATCTCATCATCTGGCTTGAGAACGGATACTGGTCGTGGAAACCCGATACGGCAGAGGCAAGGCGTCAGCCCATCAAACCCTTCGCCACCCTGCGCCTTCGTCATTGTCGACGCCGTCTGAAACGACGCGGCGCACATCTCAGCCATCTGGACGCGGCTGACCGCCACGCGGTCCGCATCTCCGCCAAGACATTGCGATATGCGACAGAAGTCTTCGCCCCTTTATTTGATAGCGCAGAAGCGCGAGGCGAGATCGGAGCGTCGCTGATGACATTGGAACGTCTTCAGACGGCGCTCGGCGAGTTGACGGATCGCGAAAGCGGCGTGGCCTTGCTCAAGCAGATCAATGAGCCGGGAGAGACGTCGTTTCCCGGTCGCCGCAAGACGACGAAGGCGGCTGTCCGCGCCTACAAGGCGGTTTTCGCGCAACGGCCCGCCTGGGCTTAGCAGCGAGTGCGTCGCTGTGCGATCGGGACCGGGCTCAGGGCTCGCGAATTCCGCCGCGGCCGGCTTCGATTTTTTCGTTGGGAATGAGCTCTTGGGGCGAGTGGGGACACCGCCTCCGATAGGGCCTAGTCAGTGGCGCTGCGGTTGCGCCGTGGGTCAAATGAACGCCCGAGCTCATCCGGGAGCTTTGATCGTGGCCTCGTTTCCGGGCGTCGGTTTGACCGTGGTCAAGGCCGATGGACCACGATTGGCGTCTAGCGCATTTCTCAAACGGAGCGCTGGCGATGAGTTATCGAAACCTACTTGTCTACGTTGATCGGGGTGTGGAAAGCGACGAGCGCGTATCCCTGGCCATCGATCTGGCCTGCCGTCTGGACGCGCGCCTTATCGGCCTGTCTGGAAGCGTGCCCGAGGCTGATCTCAGCGGCGCGGATGCAGGCGGCGCCATGGTCGGCGAAGCTCTGACCTTGCTGCGAGACTGCGCCTTTAGCGATGTGAAGGCGGCGCGGACGCGATTCAGCGAACTCACGAACTTCTGTGCGGACCGAACCGAATGGCGCGGCGAAGTGGGTTTCCCGGCCGATCTGATCGCTCGCGCGGCCCGGGCCGCCGACCTGGTCATCGTCGGGCGCAACCACGAGCGCTCTCCCTATCATAATCTGGATCCCGCCGACGCCTTGATGGCGATCGATCGGTCGGCCGGTGCTGGTGCTACCGCCCGGCCCACCTCCAGCACCGGACGGCGGCGTCGCCGTCGTGGCTTGGAAGGATACGGCTCAGGCCCAGCGCGCAGTGATCGCCGCCCTGCCGTTGTTAAAACGAGCGGACGCGGTTGAGGTCCTTTGCCTATGTTTGGAGGAGGGGAAGGCTGAAGCGAAAATTGGAGCTGCAGATGTGGTCGAGCATTTGCGACGACATGACGTCTCGGCGTCGGCCGAGGTCCGCGTCAGAGCGCTTCGATCCACCGCCACGCAAATCCTGGAGTTCGCTTTAGCGAAGTCGGCGCATCTCGTAGTGGCTGGAGGATACGGTCACGCGCGGCTTAGGGAATGGGCGCTCGGCGGCGTGACCCGCTCCCTTATGACCCATAGCCCTGTCTGCCTGTTGTTGACCCATTGATCCAAAAGGAACGGCGATGAGCCCGACGCTCGCGCACATCCGATTGACGCTCGCCCGTGAACCGGGCCACCCCGTCGGCGACCCCGAAACGGGGTACGATCTGATTGCGGTCGTTGATCATGACGGCCGGCTCGACGCCGCAGGATGCAAGGCTGCTGGAGAGCATTGTCGCATTCGACGTTTCGAAGGCGGCCAGACGGTCGCTTTCGGCCATCTGCGCCCTATCTCGAACCATCGATGGATACTGGATTTTGACCCCGGCGAAAAGGATGACCAAATCGGCTTCCGCTTCGACGACGCGTCCTTCCTTCCGGGCGCCTATGTCAGTTTGACCGGAGGGGCGGGCGAGCAGCACACCTATTGCGTGTCGATGTTCGGCCCAGTGGTCATCTGACCCACGCCATTCCCCAGCCCCGCATCGTCTGGAACGGGCCCCGACTCGAACCGGCGCGCGTCCGCCACCCGTTCACGCGCGCCGAGCCAGACATGCGATTAAGGGAAACCTCGGGTCTGACTGATCCGGTGACCTGCCCTGAGGGCGGAGGCGGACCACGATTGTCGCGTCGATGCTTTTACATGGGATCGACAATCGACGGGATCGGATCGGGTAGACCCGTCTGCTCGCCCTCGGTGAAATCGCGCTGCCTGACAGGCGATGTCGATGATTTCGTTTGGGGAGATTAGGGTCGCTCGGCCTGTCTCCTGGTCGATGGCAGGGTGCTCGAGCTGCCGGAGGGGGCCGGTTTCGCCCGGCGTCCAGTGTGCGGTCTCGCGCCTTGGGATTGGTGATCGGATGATGCCCAGACCGGCCTGCGAGGCGGTCAGGTTCTTGCGCTGAAGGATCGAGCTCTACACGGCGGACAAGAAAAAATTTGATCACCGTCAAGCGCCAGCCCGCAATGCTGGGTCATCTAACGCCGGTTCGTCTTGGCGCGGGCGTGGAGGGTCAAATGGCGCAATTGGATAGAAGGCCGCCGGTTGAACCGCCCGCCGTACTCTCTTTGCCCCAGCGTCGCGAAGACTACGGCCTGGGAATCTGGTTTGAGGTCGATCAAGATCCGGGTGTCGTCCTGGATCTGATGGGGCGATTCAAATGCGCGAATATCCGCGGTGCAGCGCTCATCGCCGATGGTCGGTTGAACCTGTCGCCGGCAGGGGAGCTCAGATTGGGCGATTGTCAGAGCGACCAGGAACTAGAGCGCCTGATCGTTTGCGTTAAGACAAAGCCTGAAACGGTGCTCCGTCTGATCGTGAGGCTTCGTGATGGGGAGTTGAGCGCCGCTTGCATCAGGAGGATGGGCGGGGTCTTGGTGATGTCGTTCCATCTTCGCGTGACGGCGAGCCCCCAAACGCTTCAGACCTTGGCCCACCAATTCAGTCTGACGCGGACGGAATCCAAAATCCTCGGTGAGATCTGCGACCACCAATGTCCAAAGCAGATCGCGAGAGAGAGTGAGGCCTCTGAGCATACGATACGGTCGCATCTGCGCAGCATTTACGCCAAGCTTGGAACGCGCAGCCTGACGGCCTCCGCCATCACCGCCATCCAACTCATGCGATGACGGCGGAGACGTCCCCAATCCTTGAAGGTCGGAGCAAGGCGCAGCAACCTATAGCTGCAAGGGTGGAGCTGTGATGTCTTGGACGGTGTGACTCTGACGTCCTGGCTCCCAGCCTCAATGCGGCGATATGTCGATGGCGAGCACATCCTGATAGCGACCGGCCATTTGATCCTTGATCTTGCCCAAGGTGAACAGCATCGGCAGCGATATGCCGGCGAGGGTGCGGGGCGGATCGACCTCCTTCGTCCAGGGCGCCTGTAGATCGACCGGCGTCCCGTCCAGCTCAACGGCGTAGGCGACGCTGGACGTGGTCTCCGCGTCGCCCTGACGCTGCATCAGGCCGCGATGTTCGGACGTGATCGCAATGACCGACGGCGCATTGGCGCGGACCTGGATGAAGATGCGCCGCGTCAGGCCGGTAGAGGCGTCACCGAAATCGACCACCTCCACACTGGAACCCGAACCAAAGGCGCCGGCGGCGCCAGCCACATTCAGTTGTGCTCGGGGCGTGGAGACCAACTGCATACGGACCGGGATTGGGGCAAGCAAAGCCGTTCCATCGGCGTCCTTGATCAGCAGCTTTAAGTCGCTGGCGTAGGTTCCGGCGTCGGGCACGGCGTCCACGACGATGGCGGCGTCCAGCTGCGCCTGACCTGTCGCCTTGCCTGCGAGAGTGTAGCGGAAGACGCCAGGCTCGACGTCAGATGTCTGAAGCCCCGACGCCTCTCGCGGGCGGAACTGCACCCCTACGCCCCCAAGGGCCAGCCCGGACACAATCGCCCCGCCGTCGTCCACGACGGACAACCGCAGCTCGCAGACCTCGTCTGCCTGGTTCTTCAGGCCCAGATCGATGGCGCCGCTCGACGGTCCCGCAGCGAAGGGATTGTAGTTGATGACGACAATGCTGGGGCTCTGGGTCAGGGCAAGGTCGCAGGCTCTCGCTTTTGAGGCGGTCACGGTCAGGATCGCCGCCAGAACCAGCGAGACGGCCAGTGTCGCCGCGTCGGACCAGGTCAGGTGTGGTCTCTTGTGTTTCCCTCGCCCCCCGCGGTTAAGGCGGCGGGGGAGACGTGCGGATTTCACCGACATCGACTGTTCCTTCCACTTTCTCGGGAATGACGAATTCTCCCACCACGGCGCCCTGGATCACGAGGCGATAGCGACCTGGAGCCAGGCCATCGGCGACGAAACGCCCGGAGCGGTTGGTGAAGAAGGGCTTGCTCTCGGCATCGGCCGGAGCGCCTGCCGCCTGGATGACGCCGCCGGCCAGAGCGACCGGCCCATTGGCGGACATCAGGACGCCTCGCGCGGTGCGCGACGCGTCGCTACCCACCACGAAGCGGTACCCGTTGCCGTAGCCCGGGAAGATGTTGATGACGCCACTACCCAGGTCATAGCCCTGCGGCAACGGATCGGCCTCGATCTCGTAGCGATTGACGCCATAGCCGCGATCCAACCCGACCAGAGCCGGACCCAGCCATCCGCTGTGCGCGACCGTATTGCCGCTGGAATCCGTCAGCTTGATGCGCGAACGGGAGAGGGTAGGGTGGGGCGTTGCGATGACGAAGCCCTCGCGCGCCGAACGTCCGACGCCAAAGGCGCCGCCGGCATAACCGATCATCGTCGACAGTCGCCACAATGACTCCTGGCGCGTGACCCCGCCGGGCTCGGACGAAACCAGCCGGTTCGATACGAGTTCGGCGTCGAACCGATTATTGATGTAGCGCAGGTCCGCCGTGATCGCTTGGTTGGTTCGATCTTGCGACAGCCGCAAGTCGCCGCTCAAGTCGTTGAGGCGGCCCGAAGATGCGCGGGACACCCCAACCTCGCGCAGGTCGTTGTCGCTGTCGTAGCGCGCGGTGGTGCTCCAGCGCCCGCCGAAGCGCGACGTCAGGGTCAGTCCGAAGCGGTCCTCGTCGCGGCCATCTTCGGTGGACCCGCGCTGCCAGGCCAGATTGACCGCGAAACGACGGAAAGTGCGGCCCAGGCCCAGGCTAAAATCGGTGCGATCTTTTTGTTCGCGACCCTTTACGAAGGCGACGCCGCCGCTGATCGAATAGTCACGAAAACGCACAAGCAGCCGCGCGGCGGCGCGCCATTTCTCGTTGTTGAAAGCGGACGGATCGAAGGCGCTCTGAAAATAGCGGCTGGTCGCCTGGGCCGACGCCACAAGGCGCGCATCAGCGGTCTTGCCCAAAGTCCTTTCGAGGAGATAGTCGACAGAGGCGACGAGGCCGTTTCTTCCGGTGTCGCCGTTGTGGCTGGCGGCGCTGCTCAGCTGGATCAGACCCAGTTTGGAACCCCATGTCGCTATCGCGCCGGCTTGCCCCTTTCGGTCGGCGATTTGAGCGTTGACGCCGACGGTCAGAACATCGGACAGGCCCTTGCGAACGAAGCCGCTCGCGGCCAGCGTCGAGCCGTATTGGAGATCTCCGCCTTCTTCCAGCAGTCCGGCCGACACGCCAAAATCCAACACGCCGCGATCCAGCAGCCCGGCGCCGCCGAACAGGTCAAACACAGCGATCTCGCGCCGACCGCTGTCGTCTTCGACGAGCAGGCGAACCGTGTTGGCGCCTTGCGCAAAGGGAAAGTCGCCAATGGAGTAGGGGCCGGCGTCCAGGCGAATCCGTTCCGCCACCACGCCGTTGACCTCGACGACGACCAAGGCCGGACGGTCTAGGATGAACTGGCGGCGCCCTGCGGGACGCACGTTCTGGAATGGTCGAATGGTTGAATACGCGCGTGCGGCCGATAGCCCCAAAAACCTTTGCGAGCCCTGAAAACTGTCGATGGGGGGCGCAAACTCGCCGGCGGTCAGACGCACGGCGGATTTGAAGATGTCCTTGGTCAGACGGATTTCGCGGCGCTGCCAGCGGCCTTGCTCGTTGTTTCCGTCGTAATCGACGCCGGTGGTCAGCGTGACGCCGTCAAACCCGCCGAGGTTAGCGAAAAAGTCGACGCCGCCCTGTAGCGGCGAAAAACGAGTGTCGGTGTGGGAGTAGAGTTGGGCCAGGGTGATATTCGCGCCAGCCGAAAAGTCCGCCGGTTGATCGAAAGCGGCAGGGTCGATCACCGGGGTCTGGGAGAAGCCGACATCGCGCCGTGCGCGGCTTTCCGGCGTGGATGTCGCCACGAAGGTCAGGGAAAGGGGATCGAAGGTCAGAGAGAAGGTGTCGCTGACAAGGTCCGCCATATTGACCTTCGTCTGTGTCGCGATCCGGCCTGACAAGACGGTGAAGAGTTCGGATCCGATCTGAGGCTTCAACAGATCCAGCAGGGCTGTCGCATCCACCAATCCTTGGCCCTGGGCGTCGACCGAGCCGCTGATGTCGCCAAGATATTTGCCGTCGAGCGTTAGCGGCCCCTGGATCGGCGTAAAGATCGAAGACGGCCTGACTGACGGAGACTGGTCCTGGCCGTCGGATGCTGCGGATACAAGCGAGGTTGGGGCCGAGACTGAGCGGTCCGAAACACCGTCGGAGCCTTCGTTTCGCTCGATCGCGACGACGGCGGAATAGTAATGGGGGGCCGTGCGCATGACCTCATCGGTCAATTGGATCGGCCCGGCGTGCGCCACGGTGGCCACGCCGCCGCCCATGCAGGCGACGGCCCCGATGCGGCGGAATGCGGCTCGCGTTCCGGACCGCCCGCCCTTAAAGGACTTGCGGGCCATCGCCGGCCCTCACAGCAGCACGATGGAAGCGGTGAGGTCGCCGGATGCCGATGCGGCCAGGGCCGCCGGTATCTTCACCTGCCGCGTGGCGCCGCCGGCGATCACGCTGACCTGTCCGACATCCACTTCGGCGGCCGGCACCTCATGCGACTGTCCGTCCACCGTCTTCAGGATGATCCTGGACTCACGGATATAGGCGAAGCCGGTCCCAGAATTATGGGCGGTCAGGATGACGTCGCCGTTCGGCTCGCGCGACACCGCAGTGACCTGCACTTCGGCGCGCGCTCTGGGCGGGGCCACGAACACATAGGTATTGATCGTGAAGGCGACCTGAATGTCAGCGCCGACGCCGCCGTCGCTGGGCGTTGTCTGCATATTGATCGGCAACTGAGCTGCGCGGACCAGATACATACGGCCTTCTTCGGTCGCGTCACCTGTGTAGCGGACCTGGATCACCTGTTCGCGATTGGCCGGGATGACGGACTGGACAGGAAACACTGTGATGTCCTTGTCGTCTTCGACCAGAGACCGGGCGCCGGTCTCATCGACCTGCATGCGATAGGTCTCGATCTCGACCGTCGCCGGTGTGGCGCTGTCGTTCCTGACGGTCATCCGATAGCTGGATCCGCCGCCGGACGGCGTGATCTTGGACACCATGGGCGACACGTCCATGGCCCTGGCCGGCATCGTCGTCCCTGTTATCAGAACTGTCGTTAAGGCCGTTGCGGCCATCAGCGTAGCGAATGCACGACGTGTCATTGGTTGCCCCGTATCTTGTCAGAATTCCTCAAAAAGAAGCCGGGGGCCAACCGAAGTCGGCCCCCTTTTTCGCTGCAATCAGGCGGGATCGAGCGAGAAGGTGAAGATTTCCGTATAGGTGCCGGCCGGAGCCGAGGCGGCGCCGGGACCCGAGGGGGAGGCAGCGCAACCCGAAGAGCCGGGGTTGCTCGGATCGCCCTGCGTTCCGCCCACACCGCTGCCGCCGGGGACGTTGTAGCAGAGGTTCAGGAACAGATCGCCGAAGACGCCGTCAGCCAGTTTTTGGCTGTAGCCGCCAGAGTTGGTGACTTGGGCAGGTTCGCCGGGATAGGTGTCGTTGGCCGCAAAGCCCAGGCTGGGGATTTCCGGCACGGACAGATCCCAATCGTAGTTGATCAGCTTGCCTGCCGCCGACTTGAAGTCGCCGTTGGCGGCGCTTGATGTCAGTTTGGCGCCGGTGGCGGCGTTGCACGACATCCGCAATGTGGTGACCTTCTGACGTACGCCGTTGGCGACCGCGACGTTTCCGCCTGCAACATTGGCCAGGCCGATGCCGCAGAAGTTGGTCACCGTGGTCGAGACGGTCACATTGGTCTGTGCGCTCGACACAGCCGGCATCGCCAGCAAGGCCGCAGCGGCAGTCGCCGCCGCAATAATATAGGTCCGCATAATATCCTCCAGCTTTTCAATATTTTCCCGCCCAATGAGATTGGGAGGGCGCCACAATGTCGTGGCGTCATCATCTATTCACCGCTGGAGGCGGCGTCGCATCGTCAAGGACGGCGTCCTTAATGCACTAGCAAAATTGAAGGATAGGGATTCGCCTACGCCCACGTCAGCGCGTGGTCGGCTGCGTCGATGTCCGCCCCTGGCGTTTCTCAGAAATCGCTTCCAAGCGCCGGTTTTGACTCATAGCTGACATTCGGAGTGTCGGGTCTGGGCCATGACACCAGGTTGCGGAGGGCGGGACGAACAGTCGGCAGGTTGCGCTTGCGGCCGCCAACATGACATGCACTGTTTGCTCCACGACCTTCCAGTTTTTAGGGATTTTCCATGCGCGCATTCATTCTCGCTGGCGCTGCCGCAGCACTCCTCGGCGCGTGCGCTTCGACGACGGACATGGCATCCGACGAGTTTGTATTCCCAGAAGGACTGAAAGTTATGGAAGGCGGTTACCCCTACTACAAAGATCGCACTGCGGACCGCTCAAAGCGCCGCTGCTGCGCACTTTGAAAGCTGCGCATCGGCGCTTTGAGCTCCGTCGAGCTCCAGCTATGCAACAGAATGAACTGGTGTTTTCTTCATATAATATATCTTAGGCGATAACGTGATCGCGCTGTTCAGGGCTGCAAACGGCTGTCTTGAGCTTGGCGTTGAATGGTCACTGGCGTGCCCGCCGGTTTGGGCTGCCGTGTCAGACCGACGCCTTTGACCCACAGCTTCAGCGCCTCCCAATGGATCGCCGCGACCACCTTGAACGTCATCAGCGGGATCGCTGCTGTCGCGGCGGCGATATTGCGATCCTCCAGGCGTTCCCGCTTTGCCGCCATAGCGGCCGTGATCAGCACGCCTTCGGCATCTAGCCCATCGATCGTCATGTCGAGGCGATCGCCCGGCGTATGACCACGGAACTGGTAATCCATCTCCATGCCCATAAATGGCGACACATAGAGCGCCTTGGCCGCGCCCTGACGAATGACGCCTGCGGCCTGATCTTCGATCGGGATCGGAATGACATAGGCGTGGCGGATGCCGAAGGTGCTGGTCACCTCGTACACCATGGCGGCCAACCGTCCGTCGGGCCAATGGCAATAGTAGATGCTGATCGGGTTGAAAACGTATCCGAGGACGCGTGGCATGGTTAACAGGCGGACAGTTCCGCCCTTTAAGTCGATGCCGGCTTGAGCCATCCACGCATCCACCTGAGGACGCAGCGCGCCAGAACCGTCTCCGTAATCCTTGTCATGAAAGGACAACAGATTGAATCGATTGCGCGAAAACAGGCGCAGGCGCGCGTCCACATCATCGATTTCCGACAGGTCGAGCAGGAGCCAGAAGACGCGATAGTTCAGCTTATGGATCTTGGGGCGAAGGCGTCGGTGCATGACCCGGCCGCGATAAAGGGCCGAGCTGAGTGTCACGCGGCACGTTCCAGCTGCGCGCCCATAGGCGTCGTCAAATGAATGCGCCCGCTTTCGTTCGCGACGGACCAAGGGCGACGCACGCCGCCGAGTTGTTCGGCGACGGCGAGGCCGGATTGCAGGCCATCCTCGTGGAAGCCCGCGCCGAAGTGGGCCCCGCAGAACCAGACGCCCCCCTGCCCTTGCAGGCTCCACAACTGCTTTTGAGCCTCTATGGCGGCGGGATCGAAGATGGGGTGCTCGTACAGTTCGCTGCGTAAAATCGTGTCGGCCCGCGGCGGACGTGGCGGGTTGAGCGTCACGAAAAGGTCGTTGCCCGGCAGACCTTGCAAGCGGTTCATCCAATAGGTGACGCAGAGGCCGTCGTCCGCGCCGATATAGTTCCAGCTGGCCCAGGCGCGACGACGATGCGGCATCAGGTCGGCGTCGGTATGCAGGACGGTCAGATTTCGGCTGTACCGGAAGGCGCCGAGCAGCGCCTTCTCGCGCGCCGTTGGTTCGGCCAGCATCGCCAGAGCCTGGTCCGCATGGGACCCGATCACGACCTGGTCGTAGCACTCGACCCCGCCTTGGCTGTCGTGAACGAAGACGCCATGGTCGCTACGCCGCACGGAAGTGACGCCATGGTCCAGCCGAATGTCCTGGATGGCACGAGCGAGATGTTCGACATAGACGCGGCTGCCACCCTCGACGGTGCGCCAGAGCGGCCGCCCTACCAGTTTCAGCAGGCCGTGATTGCCGCAGAAGCGGATGAAGGACTCGGCCGGATAGTCCATCAGCGTGTGCGCCGGCGATGACCAGATCGCGGCGGCCATAGGCAACAGGTGATCGTCGCGGAACGCCTCGCTGAACCCTTCCCGCTTCAGATAATCGCCGAGCGTCAGTGAGGAATCCGACATCGCCGCCAAATCCTTTGGCGCGTCGCGATAGAAGCGCAGGATTTCGCTCAGCATCGACCAGAAGCGAGGACGCAGGGCATTGCGACGCTGAGCAAACAAGCCTGGCGCGGCATATTCGAACTGTCCGTCATCCAGCGAGACAGCGAACGACATATCCGTCGCACGTGTCGCGATCCCCAAATGCTCAAACAGGGCGATCAGATTGGGATAGGTCGCGTCATTGAAGCAGATGAAGCCGGTGTCGACTGCGATATCGCCAGAAGACACGCTGGCCATCACCGTATTCGAATGCCCGCCCAGGCGGTCGCCCTTTTCGTAAAGCGTCACGTCATGGCGTTTCGACAGAAGCCAGGCCGAAGACAGCGCGGCGACGCCAGATCCGACCACAGCGATCTTTTGACGTTCGGCAGAGGGCGTCGCGGACGACAGAGGCATGAAAACTCCGAAAGATACGCCGCAGCGCAGTCGCTAAGGCATGACCGGATTACGGGTCGCCGTCATGTTCGGATCGCGATTGATCCAGACATTTCCGCTGAGCGTATTAGTGTTCATGCATGCCGAGCCGTTATCCTTCGCATCAACGCCATATCGGTCAAACCGCGTGAAGGCGCTCGACAGCTTGCCTGATCCGCTGTTGCACGACCGGCTGATCGAACAGATCGCTCTGAGGCGCGATCGTGAAGCCTTCGCTGCGCTCTTCGCCTATTTCGCACCGCGGCTGAAGGCCTGGCTAATCAAGTCGGGCGCGACGCCCGGCGCGGCCGAAGACTTCGCGCAGGACGCCATGCTGACCGTCTGGCGCAAGGCTGATCTATTTGATTCCTCTAAGGCGCGCGCCGCCACGTGGATTTTCACCATTGCTCGCAACCGTCGGCTGGACATGCTTCGTCGTGACGCGCGACCCCTGCCGACGCCCGAAATCGAGCTGGCGGGGGACGACGTCCGCCGGCCCGATGAACTGCTGTCGATGTCGCAAGACGCGGACCGCGTCCGTGACGCCTTGGCGCGGCTCAGCGCCGACCATGTCGAGGTCCTGCGTCTGGCCTTCTTCATGGACAACTCTCATTCAGAGATCGCCAAACATCTCGGCCTGCCGCTCGGCACCGTCAAATCCCGTATTCGTAACGCCATGACCAAGCTTCGTTTGATCCTCGCGCCGTCCGAGGACGCTGCGCGATGAAACCTCAGCGCAATCCCTCCGAAGAACGTTTGCTGGCCTATGCGGCCGGCACGCTCAGCCCGCCCGAGGCTGTTGTGATGGCGGCGCATCTGGCGATGCGGCCGGCCAATGACGCCTGGGTGCGCGACCTGCAGTCGGTCGGCGGCGAGTTCCTGGACGAGACTCCCCCCTCCCCCTTGTCGAATGATGCGCTCGCCTTGGCGATGGCGCGGATCGAGACGGATGCCGGCAAAGCCAATCACAGCGCGCCCCTGAACGACATGCCCGAGCTGCCCGAGCCGCTGCGGCGGTATGCGCTGGGCCCATGGCGCTGGGTCGGGCCCGGCATGCGCGTGCGCGATGTCCATGCGCCCCGGGATGGTGATTGTCGTGTCATTCTTCTGAAGATCGAATCCGGTCGAGAGACGCCAAAACACACGCATGGCGGCGTCGAGCTGACCTGCGTCATCTCCGGCGCTTACGCGACCGAAACCGAGCGTTTCAACGTGGGCGATTTCGAAGAGGCGGACCCGGATGTGCTGCACCAACCCCGTGTGGTGTCGGACGAGCCGTGCCTGTGCGTCGTCGCGCTCGACGGTCAGATTCAGCTGGATGGGTGGGTCGGCAAGCTGATCCAGCCCTTCGTTCGCCTGTGACGGCTCTCGCGACCATTTGGGGTGTCGCCGCACTATTTCTCGTTGGCGTCATGTCTACGGCCTGGCTGGTTCAGAAACGAACGGGCCAGGGCGGTTGGGCGGACGCCTTCTGGTCGCTTGGCTTAGGTGCAGCTGGCGTCGGCGTCGCGCTCTTCCCGATCGACGGCGCCGCTCCGTCATTGCGCCAGTATCTCGCAGCGCTGCTGATCGGCCTTTGGGGCTTGAGGCTGGGGTCCCACATCGCTGTTCGCGCCGCCCACGAGGAGCGCGAGGACGCTCGCTACGCGCGTCTGCGAGAGGACTGGGGCGCAGGTTTTCAGGTCAAGATGTTCGGCTTCCTTATGTTGCAAGCCGGAGCCGCGGCATTCCTGGCTCTCAGCGTGATGGCGGCGGCGCGCAACCCGGCGCCCGGCCTGACGCGTCAGGATGCCGTAGCGACACTGATCTTTGTCGCAGCCCTGGTTGGAGAAGCCGTTTCGGATCGCCAGCTGGCGGCCTTCAAACGCAACCCGGCCAACAAGGGTGGAATCTGCGATGTCGGTCTTTGGGCCTGGTCACGCCACCCGAACTATTTCTTCGAATGGGTGAGTTGGTGCGCTTGGCCTGTGTTCGCCATCAATCTGAGCCGTGAATGGCCCTGGGGTTGGCTGGCGCTGACCGGACCAGCCTATATGTACTGGCTTCTGACCCAGGTGTCCGGCGTACCCTTGCTGGAAGAGCATATGCGACAATCGCGACCCAAGGCGTTCGAGGCCTATGCCGCCCGCACAAGCGCCTTCTTCCCTCGCCCGCCCCGTCGATGAGGCGATCTCAGTCCTTCTGGGCTGATCCCAGATGCGTCTCGCCGCGTTCGCGGGCGATTTCCATCTGCCTGTGACGCTCGACATATCGCCGACGCTGGACCTCGTCGCGGGCGTTGTGACAGCGCTCGCAGCATACGCCTTCGACATAGTGAGGCGAAGCACGACCCGCCTCGTCCACTGGCAGACGACATGCCCGGCACAAGGTATGAGGACCTTGGCTTAGGCCGTGCCCGACCGAGACGCGTTCGTCAAAGACGAAACACGCTCCATGCCATAGGCTCTGATCCTCATCCACCGTCTCAAGATAGCGAAGGATGCCGCCCTCCAGATGGTGGACGTTCTCCACACCCTCAGCCTTCAGGAAGGCCGTCGATTTCTCACAGCGAATGCCGCCGGTGCAGTACATGGCCACGCGCTTGGCGCCGGTCTGCTCAATCAGCGCGCGACCTTCGCTCCGGAACCAGTCGGGAAAATCGCGAAAGCTGCGGGTGTTGGGTTGGACGGCCCGTTCGAACGCGCCGATCTCGCCTTCGTAGTCGTTGCGCGTATCGATCACCAAGGTCTCGGGATCGGCGATCAGCGCGTTCCAGTCCGTGGGCGTAACGTAGACGCCCGCCTGATTGGGAGGGTCCAGATCCGGCTGTCCCATGGTGACGATCTCGCGTTTGACGCGAACCTTCATCCGGTGGAAAGGCACGGCGTCTGTCCAGGCGTATTTGAGCTCCAGCGTCTCGAAGCCTGGCATGGCGTGGATCGTGGAAAGCACCGCTGCGATGGCCGCCTCCGATCCGGCGATGGTGCCGTTCAGACCCTCCGGCGCGACGAGCAGGGTTCCCCTCACCTGCCCAGCGTCGCAGACCGCCTGAAGCGTCTTGCATACGGCTTCGGGGTTGGCCACCGGCGCGAACCGGTAGAGCGCGGCGACACGGACGGCTTGATCGGACGAGGTAAGATGGTCGGTCATGGATCAGCCCCTCGAAGGCGCCGGAGATGGCGCGCCCAGCAGGACTCGAACCTGCAACATCCCGCTTAGAAGGCGGGTGCTCTATCCGGTTGAGCTATGGGCGCTCTGGCAAGACGTCAGTGCGTCCAGGACTGTTTGCGGTTGGTGGCGAAATTGTCAGCATAGGCCTTGATGATCACCGGCGGATCGTTCGGCTCGTGCAGACGGAAGGCGATGCCGTGACGCTCGGCATATTCGATCGCCTCTTCCTTCGATTCGAAACTCAGACGGACCTGGCCGTTCATGTCGGTGGAGCTGGTCCAGCCCATCAGCGGATCGATGGTGCGCGCCGAAGCGGGTTCGAATTCCAGCCGCCAGTCGCGGCTCTTGGCCTTGCCCGACTGCATCGCAGTTTTGGCCGGGCGGTAGATGCGAGCCAACATGGCGAAATCCTCAGTAACGGCGGGGTCTGTGACCCTGCCATAACGCGCGCTGGACATATGATCCAGCGGCCTTCCGTTGGTCGGGGCGAGAGGATTCGAACCTCCGACCCTCTGGTCCCAAACCAGATGCGCTACCAGGCTGCGCTACACCCCGGACCGAACGGAGCGCTCTATTGGCACTTCGTGACGCGATCTGCAATCAAGGCTTGAAATAAGGATGTAAAACTTTGTCGCCCGGCTTGGCGTTGATTTCGGCCGCCCGCCCTGCCCGCAGTTCCAAGACGCCGTTGGCGGCGCCGTTGGACGGTATCGGCGCCTCGGAGAAGGGCGTGGCGTGCGAAGCGATCGAGACGATCCGGCCTTGTGGATCGATATACAGAATATCCAGGGAGCTCGGCGTGTTGCGCATCCAGAAGCTTTGCTCGCGCGGCGCTTCGCCCGGCCACTGGAACAGCATGCCGCGGTCGGCTTCGAGCGGCGGACGAAACATCAGTCCCCGTTGACGTTCGGGCTCTTCGTCAGCGATCTCGACCCAGAACTGATGCTCGCCTGACGTGGTCACGACGGCCAGCTTCTGCAGCGGCTCGCCATTGGGGCCGACCGGCGCCTTGGCCGCGCATCCGGCGAGAGCGAGCATAACAAGGCCCGCCATTGCAAAACGTCTCGTCGCCTTGATCATACGCCTCTCCTGGGCGCTCGATCAGTCGCCCGTTCTGATGTCTGCAACCACCAGACCTTTGGGCCCGTTGGCGAATCGCACCCGCACCGCATCGCCAGGAATCAGATCATCCAGGCCGCAGCGACGCAGGGTTTCGATGTGGACGAAGATATCGCCCGGCTCACGATCACGCACGACGAATCCGTAGCCCTTGGTCCGATTGAACCACTTGACCAGGGCGGTCTCCAGCTGTTCGTCACTTTCGGCGACCGGGCGCGGTGGCGGCGAAGTCACGGGTCGACGCACGGCGGGCGTCGCTTCGCCCTCGCCCAGGTCATGGATCTCGATCGTCTGCCAACCCTTGGCGCGTTTGACGCAGTCGCAGGTGATGGTCGCACCTTCGTCGGCCGCATCACGGCCGAGATCCCGCAGGCTGCTGATATGCAGCAGGACATCTCTCGTTTCGGTCAGGGTCGGATCGTCAGGGACGATGAAACCGTAGCCCTTGACGGCGTCGAACCACTTCACGCGCCCAGTGACGCGAACGGTCTGCGCCGTTTCCGTCTCTCTAAAGTCAGACACTTAAAAACCCCCGCCCGCGCCTCCAGCGGACTCGTTTTATATTTAACACCGTTCCGCGAAATTTTGAAAAGCGGAAAATGCGCGCCTATGCAGAAGCTTGCGTTTGGGAGAGTGCAGACGCGCATCGCAGGCGCTGGCGAATGACCGCCAGTCTCTCGTGCTATCTGGGCTATGCTGCTTGCCGGGAGCCTCAAAGGCTCAACCATAATACTGCCCGCGTGGCAGTCCCTAGGGGAGTCGAACCCCTCTTTTCAGGTTGAAAACCTGACGTCCTAACCGATAGACGAAGGGACCGCTGCGCGGGAGAGCCGGCGATATAGCCGCGCCCTCGGAGCGGTGCAAGCGTGGATTTTCAGTTTTTTGGAGCCGCCGTCAGATCATTCGAGGATCGGCGACATCCTCGATCTCGAACTGCACGCCCTTGCGCCCATTCCAGTCGTCAGCCTTCAGCCGGCCCACGATGCTCAGCCCGCCCTGCCCCGACAGCAAGGCTTGGCCCGTTGGCAGATCGGCGCAGCGCCAGGCGATGGCCTTGACCGACGCGCCATCTGGACCGACCAGCCGGCACCGCACATGACCGCCATTCATGGCGACGGGTTCGCGGGCTTGAACCCCGCTCAGGGCGAAGCTGGGTTCCGGGTTGGCAGGGCCGAATGGGGCCAGACGCTCGAACGATTCGAACAGATCGCGCGTCGCCGCCGCGGGGTCGATCAGGACGTCGATCTCCAGCACGTCCTGTGCGACAGCTTCGACCCTTTCGGTAGCGAGTCTCTCGTTCAGGAAGGCCGTCAGCTCGGGCACGCGCGCACCGTCCATCGTCAGGCCTGCCGCCATGGCATGACCGCCGCCAGCGAGCAGGATCCCGCTCTCCCAGGCCGCCTGGATCGCGCGTCCCAGGTTCATGCCTGGCTGTGACCGGCCCGAGCCCTTCCCGAGACCGGTGACGGGATCGACGCCAATGACGATCACCGGCTTGCGCCAGCGCTCGCGCAAACGGCCGGCGACGATCCCGACGACGCCCGGATGCCAGTCCTCGCCCGCGACCACGACGACGGCGCTCTCGTCGGCATGGGCGCCGGTCGCCTCGACTCGACGAACGGCGGCGTCGGTGACGGCTCGCTCGACATCGCGCCGTGACACGTTCAGCGCATCAAGCTCGATCGCCAGGGCCTCGGCCTCGGCCGGATCATCCGTCGACAGCAGCCTTGCCCCGAGGTCGGAGCGACCGATGCGTCCTCCCGCATTGATGCGCGGTCCCAGGATGAAACCGGCATGATTGCTCTTGGCCGGTCCCGGTTCCGCGCCGGCCGCCGCCAGCAGCGCGCGCAGTCCCGGATTGCGCCAGTCGCTCATGACCTTCAGACCAAGGCCGGTCAGGGCGCGATTGAAGCCTGTCAGGCCCGTCACGTCGCAGATCGCGCCCAAGGCCGCCAGATCCAGCCACTGACGAATGTCCGGCTCGGGCCTCTCGGCGAACAGGCCCCGACGCCGCCCCTCCCGGTTCAGCGCCGCCAGAAGCACGAACACGACGCCCGCCGCCGCCAGATTTCCTTGACCAGAGTTGCAGCCCGGCCGGTTAGGATTGACCACTGCCAGCGCCGTCGGCGGCTCGCTGCGCATCAGGTGGTGATCGATAACGACGACATTCAGGGCGATGGCGGCGGCATGGGCCAGGGCTTCGTTCGCCGCCGCCCCGCAATCCACCGTAATGACCAAGTCCGCACCCGACGCCTTCAGCGTATCGAAGGCCTTGGCGCTGGGACCGTAACCTTCGGTCATCCGGTCCGGAACATAGATCGACAGCGCGTGCCCCATCGCCCGGAACCAACGCACCAGCAGCGCCGCGCTTGAGGCGCCATCCACGTCATAGTCGGCGAACACATGAATGTTCGCCTTGGCCTGAAGCGCGTTGAAAATCGCGTCGGCCGCTACGTCCATATCCATGAAGCTGGAGGGGTCGGGAAACAGAGCGCGCAGGGTCGGAGTGAGGAAATCTTGTCCCTGGTCTGCGCGTACACCCCGCGAGGCCAATGCCCGGGCCAGCGGTTCTTCCAGATTCAGGGTCTGCATGTGCGCGCGCGTCGTGGCGGCATCGGCCGGACGTTGCCGCCAGGCGCGCCCGGACAGGGACCGAGACACGCCGAGAAATGCGTTCAGTGTCTTTGCGCCGCTGTCGTCTGCCATCAGCGCATTATCGCGGGATTCTGCATCCCGCGCGACCGGTCATCGCGTCGGGCGGCGGTCGAGCGGCGGCGGAGCCTTGGCCCTGTCACGCAGGCTTTGAGCAAAGGCCTCGACATCCGCCTGGGTTCGGACGGCGTCGGGCGACACCGGAACGGCGTTCACGGCCGCGCGTGTTTCGGCGGCGAGCGCCTCGGCGTCGCCGAGCGTCCAGTCGATGCGTGCGATCTCGCTGGTCAGCGTCGCGCTGTCGCCTTGGAGACGCTGCACATTCGACGCGACCTGAGTGACCGGCGGCAGATCGGTCGGCGCTGCCGGAAAGTCTTCCCAGCGCGGATAGCGCCGATTGGCGTCGACCAGTTCCTGGATACGCGGCGCCAATGGCGAGACAGCCTCAGTCTTCGAGGCGGATGCGCCAATACAGCCGCTCAATGGCGTCGCGATCGCGGCTGCAGCGATCAGGATCATCTTTTTCGAGTGCGACGCGTTCATTTCCTTGATGGTCTTATGCCATCATCGCGGTGCGCGGAAGGGCGGATGAACCGCCCTCTGGCGCAGGACGCGCGAAGGACGATCATGGCCAACACTCCCAGAACGCCGACAGACGCCCCCGATCGCCCCGCACGCAAGGCCGGACGTCCGACGTCCGCCAAGCCCCGCCCGCCTCGCCAGTCTAGGTCGAAACCTGCCGAAACGCGGCAAGCCGCCTCTGAAACCCATGCACAGCCGACTCCTGAACCGACCGCAGCGACGCCCAATCAGGCCGAGTTGATTGAAACCCTGTCGATGAATCTGGCCAAGGCGGCCATGATGGCTCAGAGCGCGATCGCCGAGGCGGCGCTGACCCAGGCCGATCGGCCGGCCGCCCTTTCCGCCGATCCCTTCAACGTCGCGCCAGCCATGACGTCAGTCATGACCAGCCTGGCCGCCCAGCCCGACAAGATGATTCAGGCCCAGGCCGACCTGTTTGGGCGCTATATGCAGCTCTGGTCATCGACGGCGCGTCAGGCGGCCGGCGAGGCGCCCGATCCCGCTCCGGTCGACAAGCGATTCAAGGATCCGGCCTGGTCCGAAAACCCGATGTTCGACATGATGCGGCGATCCTATCTGCTGACTTCGGATTGGATGAACGGCCTGATCGCCGGGGTCGAGGACGTCGACCCGACGCTGAAACGTCGCGCCCAATTCTTCACCCGCCTGCTGACCGACGCCTTCTCGCCGTCCAACTTCCTGGCCTCCAACCCCGTCGCGCTGAAGGCCTTGGCGGAGACCAGCGGCGAATCGTTGGTGAAGGGCATGCAGAACTTCGCCGCCGATCTGGAACGTGGCGGCGGATCGCTGCGCATCAGCCAGGCCGACTATGGCAAGTTCATCGTCGGCGAGAATGTCGCCACGGCGCCGGGCCAGGTCGTCTGGCGCGATGAGTTGTTCGAGCTGATCCAGTACGCGCCGACGACCGAGACGCAGCACGAAATCCCCCTGCTGATTTTCCCGCCCTGGATCAACAAATTCTACATCATGGACCTACAGCCGGCGAACTCGCTGATCCGCTGGCTGTCGGCTCAGGGCTTCACGGTCTTCGTCTGTTCCTGGGTCAATCCAGATAAGGACAAGGCCGGCTTCGGCTTCGACGACTATCTGGAAAAGGGCATCTACCGCGCGGTCGAGAAGACGCTGGAGCAGGCGGGAACCAAGCAACTGAACTCCGTGGGATATTGCATCGGCGGCACCCTGCTTGGCTCTGGTCTGGCGCATATGGCGGCCAAGGGCGACAAGCGCATCGCCGCCGCCACCTTCTTCGCCGCTCAACATGACTTCGCCGAGGCCGGCGACCTGCTGCTATTCACCGACGAACACTGGATCGCCGAGATCGAGCGTCAGATGGATGCGGCGGGCGGCGTCCTGCCGGGCGCAGCCATGGCCGAAACGTTCAACGCCCTGCGGTCCAACGACCTGATCTGGTCCTTCTTCATCAGCAACTATCTGCTGGGCAAGGATCCGCCCGCCTTCGACCTGCTGTTCTGGAACGCCGACCAGACCCGCATGCCCAAGGCGCTGCATCTGGACTATCTGCGTCAGATGTATGGGGCCAATGCCCTGGCCAAGGGGCAGTTCGAGATCGGCGGCCTGACGGCTGACCTGTCGAAGGTCGAGATCCCGCTCTATTTTCAGGCCAGCCGAGAGGATCACATCGCGCCGATGAACTCCGTCTATCGGTCTGCCAAACTGTTCGGCGGCAAGGATGTGACCTTCACCCTAGCCGGGTCAGGTCACATCGCCGGCGTCATCAACGCCCCGGCCGCAAAGAAGTATCAGCACTGGACCAACCCTGCCCTGCCCGCGACCTTGGCCGAATGGCAGGCTGACGCCGTCGAACATCCCGGCAGCTGGTGGGAGCATTGGGCGGCCTGGCTCGGCGCGCGTTCCGGTAAGAAAATCCCCGCCCGCGACCCGGCCAAGGGGCCACTCAAGCCCATCGAGCCAGCGCCGGGCAGCTATGTGAAAGTGAAGTCTTGAACCGTCTCGAACCCAACGCCTTGCTCGCCCTCAGCACAGGCGTCGCCTTGATCCTGCTGATCATGACGGCCAGCCTGTTCGGAGAACCGGGCAACACGGTCAAATATGTGATCTCGACCGTCATCTGCGCGGCCGCCTTTGTCCTGCTTAATGAACGAATGGCGCGCGCGATGAAACGACCGGTCGCTCAGCCGCTGATCCACGTCAGTACGCCGGGTACGGCGGTCTGGGCCGGACTGTTTCCATTGATCGTCATCGCCATGGCCTGCGCGCCCGTTTTCTTCGCCGGTCACGACTATGGGCTGCTGGTGATCATCGCCTCGGTCATCTTCGGCCTGACCGTCGATTCAGCCGTGCGCGCCCGTCGCGCCTAGGCCGAGACGAACTTCAGCGCCACACCGTTGTTGCAGTAGCGCAGCCCCGTCGGACGCGGACCATCGTCGAACACATGCCCCTGGTGTCCCAGGCAGCGTGCGCAATGGTATTCGGTGCGTGGAATGCCGATGGCCAGGTCACGCTTCTTGCCGATATTGGCGGCGATGACGTCATAGAAGCTGGGCCAACCGGTGTGGGAATCGAACTTCCACTGCGATCGGAACAGCGGCAGATCGCAGCCCTTGCAGACGAACGTCCCGCGCGCATGCTGATCGTTGAGCGGGCGGGAATAGGGACGCTCCGTCCCCTCGTGCCGCATCACGCGCCAGGAGGCGTCGCCCAAGCGTCGTCGCCAATCCGCATCGGACACCCGACGATAGGGCGAGGCTGCGTACTGCCCCTCCCCGGCTTCGGACGTCTCAGGCGAACAGGCGGACAGGGCGAGCGCGCCGGCGCCCATTAGAAGGCCCCGGCGATGCACGATCAGGGACTGGGTCATGCCTTTCATACGAAGGGCGCAGCGAAATGGTTTCAGCCGCTCAGATCAGGCCGGTTGTCTCGTCCAGACCCAGCATGATGTTGAGGTTCTGCACCGCCGCGCCCGACGCGCCCTTGCCCAGGTTGTCGAGCAAAGCGACCAGTCGCGCCTGTTCGCCATTGCGGTCGCCGAAGACGTGCAGACGCAGGCGGTTGGTCCCGTTCAGGCCTTCGGGTTCCAGACCCGACAGGGCCTCGGTTTCTTCCAGATCGGCGACCTCGACAAAACGTTGGCCGTCATAGGCCTCGACCAAGGCGCCGTGCAGCCGTTCGACAGAGGGGGTTTCCGGCAGGGCCGCCAGATGCAGTGGAACCTCGACCAGCATACCCTGGCGGTAGTTGCCGACCGCCGGCGTGAACAGCACGTCTCGGCTCAGACCTGTGTGTTTAGTCATTTCGGGCACATGCTTGTGCCTCAGCGTCAGACCATAGGCGCGATAGGCGGTCGCGGCGCCCCCGCTGTCTTTTGGGGCCGCCTCGAATTCGGCGATCATGGCCTTGCCGCCCCCGGAATAGCCCGACACCGCATTGACCGTGACCGGATAGTTGGCGGGAACCAGACCCGCCTTCACCAGCGGCCGCATCAGGCCGATAAAGCCCGTGGGATAGCAGCCGGGGTTCGACACGAACTGAGAGCGCGCGATCAGCGCACGCTGCCCGGCATCCATTTCAGGAAAACCATAGGCCCAGCCCGGCGCGACCCGATAGGCGGTCGAGGCGTCGATCACCTTGACCGACGGGTTCTCGATCATGAACACGGCTTCCCGCGCCGCATCGTCAGGCAGACACAGGATCACGGCGTCGGCGCCGTTCAGGGCCTCACGCCGCGCATCCGCGTCCCGACGTCTGTCGCCCAGCAACAGCAGTTTCAGATCCGGGCGCGCTTCCAACCGCTCGCGGATTTCCAGCCCCGTGGTGCCGGCCTCGCCGTCAATGAAGATGGTGTGGGTCATCTGTCTCTCCCGTCCCTTCTCCGCTTAAGGAGCAAAGGCGCAAGAAAAAGGGCGCTCCGGGTCTCCCCGAAGCGCCCCAAATCCAAACCGCGTAAACGCGATCAGCGCTTCGAGAACTGGAAGGAACGGCGTGCCTTGGCGCGGCCGTACTTCTTGCGCTCGACGACGCGGCTGTCGCGGGTCAGGAAGCCGTGCGGCTTCAGGACCTTGCGCAGTTCCGGTTCGAAGTGAGTCAGGGCGTGCGACAAGCCGTGGCGGATGGCGCCGGCCTGTCCCGACAGACCCGAACCTTCGACGGTGCAGATCACATCATACTGCGTGGCGCGGTCCGAGACGGTCAGCGGCTGAGCGATCATCATGCGCAGCACGGGACGAGCGAAATACTGCTCTTGGTCCTTGCCGTTGATGGTGATCTTGCCGGTGCCGGGCTTCACCCAGACGCGAGCGATAGCGTTCTTGCGCTTGCCGGTCGAATAGGCGCGGCCTTGAGCGTCCAGCTTCTGGACATAGACGGGCGCGTCGTTCTCGACCGAAGAGCTCAGGCCCTTCAGAGCGTCGAAGCCGGTTGCGGTTTCGGTGTTGGTCACGTCGGTCATGCTCAGACGCTCCGGGTGTTCTTGGGCGACGCCGACTTGAAGTCGATCGTTTCCGGTTGCTGGGCTTCGTGGTCGTGCGCGGCGCCGGCGAACAGGCGCAGGTGCGTCATCTGCTTGCGGGCCAAGGGGCTTTCCTTGGGCAGCATGCGCTCGACGGCCTTTTCAAGCACGCGCTCGGGGAAGCGGCCGCCCAGAACCTTCTCAGGGGTGGTCGACTTGACGCCGCCCGGGTGACCGGTGTGGCGATAGTAGATCTTGTCGGTGTTCTTCTTGCCCGTGAACACCACCTTGTCGACGTTGGTGACGACGACATAGTCGCCGCAATCGACGTGCGGGGTGTAGTCGCCGCGGTGCTTGCCGCGCAGACGGTTGGCGATGAAGGTCGCAAGGCGGCCCACCACGACGCCTTCGGCGTCGATGTGGATCCACTTCTTCTCGACCTCGGCCGGCTTCAACGAAGCCGTAGTGCTCTTCAGCATGAGGGGGTTCCTGGAGACGAAAATCGGGTCCGGTCCCCGAGGGAACCGAATGAAGGCGCGCTGATACAGGAGACGATTGGTCGCGTCAACGCACGCCAAAACACTGCATTTGCCACAACGTATTGTTCAAACACACGTTTTCAAATACGGTATTAAAATACCCAGCGTAATTGGTGTGAGCAGCGTTACGTCGTAACACAAAACGTCATCAAACCATGATTATAGGCGGGCATCGCAACGGCGACAGCTTTGGAGCCCTTTATGATCCTTCATCGTCGCGGTCTGATCGCCACGGGCGCAGCCGCCGCCTTCTCGGGACTGGCGCGTCACGCCGCCGCTCAGACGGCGGGTGAAGAGACCTACGTCAACGAGGTCCATGGCTACGGCCCGCTGCTGCGCGATCCCAATCGACTGCTCGATCTGCCCGAAGGCTTTTCCTATCAGGTCGTGGCCCAGAGCGGCGACACGATGGACGACGGCCTGTTCGCTCCGGGACAGCCCGACGGCATGGCGTGTTTCCCGCTTGAAGGGTCTCGCGTGGCCCTGGTCGTCAATCATGAGCTGAAGGGCTCCAGCGGCCTGCACCGCAACCTGGGTCCAGGCGGCCTGCGGGAGGAACGGCTTGACCTGTTGGACGCCAGCCGGGGCTACGACACCTACAAGAATGGCCGCCCCCTGCCCGGCGGCTGTTCCACCATCATCTATGATCTGGCGACCCGCCAGATGGTCAGCCGGCATCTGACGCTGGCCGGCACCTCGACCAACTGCTGCGGCGGCCCGACGCCGTGGGGCAGCTGGCTGACCTGCGAGGAGACGCTGGAGACGCCGGCCGACGCCGATGTGACCAAGGCCCACGGGTGGGTCTTCGAAGTACCGGCGACCGCAACCGGCCTGGTCGATCCGGTGCCGCTTAAGGCGATGGGCCGCTTCGATCACGAGGCCGTCTGCGTCGATGCCCGCACTGGCGTCGTCTATCTGACCGAAGACGACAACGCCGGCCTCTTCTATCGCTTCATTCCCAACGCGCCGGGCAAGCTGATCGAGGGCGGCCGGCTTCAGGCGATGGCCTGGAAAGGCGCGCCCTCGGCCGACACCCGCAATCAGGACGGTCGCACCTGGGCTGTCGGCGACTGGAGGGAGATCGAATGGATCAATCTGGACGACGTCGAATCCCCCAATGGCGACCTGGCCAAGCGCGGTCATGCAGCCGGCGCGGCCTGGGTCGCCCGAGGAGAAGGCGTTTGGTGGGGCGATGACGAGCTGTATTTCACCGCAACCTCGGGCGGGCCGATCCGCCGCGGTCAGGTGCTGCGCCTTGTTCCCGGCTTGGACGGCGCCGCCGATCGTCTTCAGCTGTTCGTCGAGAGCACTGATCCAAAGACCATGAACATGGCCGACAACATCACCGTCGCGCCCTGGGGACACCTGATCCTGTGCGAGGACAACTATTCCTCGGACGTCCGCAACCACCTGAAAGGCGTCATGCCAGAGGGCAAGGTCTATACGATCGGCCGCAACGTCTTCACCGGCAACTCGGAGTTCGCCGGCGCCTGCTTCTCGCCGGATGGCGAGGTGCTGTTCGTAAACATCATGTACCCCGGCATGACGCTGGCGATCAGAGGCCCATGGTCCTCGGTCCGGACATGAAGATGCGCGGCTGAGCCCGCAGCACCAACCAAAGGTTCACGGTGGCCGTCGCCAGCACGATCGCGGCGCCCGCCTGGTGCAGCACGCCCAGCCACACCGGAACGGCGTGCACCAAGGTCACGATTCCCAGCAGAGCCTGGAACCAGATCGCACCCGCAAGCGTGAAGGCGCCGAGCCCCATTCCCTCCGCCACGCGCCAGCGCCAGGCCTGGAAGGCATAGACGCTGACGGCGATCAGCAGAGCATAGGCGACCAGTCGGTGATTGAACTGCGTCAGCGCCTGATCATGCAGGAAGGCGGCCGCGCTCAGGCTCCAGTCCGCAGGCGGCAGAACGGCGCCGTTCATCAGCGGCCAGTCGGTATAGACCAGTCCCGCATGACCGCCCGCAACCAGAGCGCCCAGCAGACATTGCAGAAACACCGCGCCCAGCAGCAGGCCGGCGCCCCTCGCCCAACCCGACGGCGGCCGGCCGTGATCCTCACCCTTCCAAGCCTCTAGCCCCGTCCAGATCAGGGCGGCGAACAGGACGAACGCCAGGCCCAGGTGCGTCGCCAGACGCTCCGGCGCGACGCTAACCCGCTCCGACAAGCCGCTGGACACCATCCACCAACCGATCAGACCCTGAAGGCCGCCCAAGGCCAGGAGCAGGACACAACGCCAGATCAGGCGGTTGGGCATGGCCCATTGGTGGAATACCGACCGGGCCGGCGCCAGACGGCACAGCAGGAAGACGATCAGCGGCAGGGCGAACACCATACCCACCAGACGCCCGATCAGCCGGTGCAGCCATTCCCACCAGAAGATGCCCTGAAACTCGCCCAGGCTCATGCCGGCGTTGACCTGCGCGTACTGCGGGATCTGCTTGTACTTCTCGAAGGCCTCAGCCCACTGCGCGTCGTTCAGAGGCGGAATGGCGCCCATGATGGGCTTCCACTCCGTGATCGACAGGCCCGAGCCCGTCAGCCGCGTGATGCCGCCGATCACCACCATCAGGAAGACGACGGCGGCCGTGGCGAACAGCCACACGGCGACGGCGCGGTTACGATCTGGATTTCCGAAACGGTTCATTCGACGCCTGACACTGACCCGGATATGGTGTCGCGTCGAACAAAGACCAGACGCGACCGGTGCGGTATGCCCGCCCCAAGCGACAAGATCGAGTCGGATTGAGTTAACGGCGCTGTCGCCGCAGGAGATCAGGGTTGCAATACGCCGATATCGCCGCCGCCGTCGCAGGCGGCCTGCTGCTGGCCTGGATCGCGGACCTTCTGACAGGCCGGCGCGGCTTCGGCGGCACAAGCCTGGTGTCCGGGATCGGCCTGGCCTGTGGATGGTTCCTGGCGGTCCGGGTCTTCGCGGTCAGCACGATGGACAGCTGGGTCTGGGTGCCGTGGGCGCTCGTTGGATCGGGCATCTGTCTGGTCGCCTTCTTCCTGTTCCGGAACAAGCGCTGATGCCGCCCCGTCTGCGTCGCTTCGTCGCCGCGATCGGCGTGCTGCTCTTTCTCGTTTTCTGGGTCTGGGGCCTGATCGCCCTGCGCGGAATGCTGCCGCCGTCGCAGTGGATCGACTTCCTGTTCTTCGGCATCGGCGGGACCGCCTGGGGCCTGCCTCTCATCCCGTTGCTGCGATGGGCCGAGCGCGGCTGAGCGCAGAACCTGCCCCCAGATACGGCGATGGGGCCGCCCGCAAGGACGACCCCACCATCATCATTCTTTTTCAAGAATGGTCGGAGCGACAGGATTCGAACCTGCGACCCCTTGACCCCCAGTCAAGTGCGCTACCAGGCTGCGCCACGCTCCGAAGGCGCTCCCTATAGACGGGGGGACCGCTGTCCGCAAACGCTAAAACGACTTTTCCACCTACCGTGAAAGAACGGCGTCCAGACGCGCTTTGGCCTGCTCGAGATCGGCCAGAACCCGATGCAATTTCGAGGTTTCGGCCCGCGCGACATCGGAAGTCGCCGCAGAGATCGTGACATCGCCGTCGTCGATCAGTGCGGCGGCCTCCGCCCCGATCAGCTTTTTCAGCCCCTGTTCCTTGTGCAAACGCTGGACGCCGCGAATCGTCAGCCCGTCATCGTGCAGCAGGCGTTTGACCGCCTTCAGCACCGCGATGTCCTGAGGCCGATAGAAGCGCCGACCGCCGGCCCGCTTCACAGGCGTGACGAAATCGAACTTCGTTTCCCAGAACCGCAGGACATGCTGCGGCGCGCCGACCTCTTCGGCCGCTTCGGAAATGGTTCGGAAGGCGTCGGCGCTCTTGGCCACCGCGATCAGGCCTCGACGACGGCGTCGTGAACCCGGCTTTTCATGATCTGTGAGGCGCGGAAGCTGATGACCCGGCGCGGATTGATCGCCGCCGGTTCGCCCGTCTTGGGATTGCGGCCCATCCGTGCGCGCTTCTCACGGACTTGGAAAACGCCGAAGCCTGACAGTTTCACCGTCTCGCCGCGCTCGAGCGATTCGACGATCAGTTCCAGGGTGCGCTCGACCAGGCTGGAGCATTCCTGACGCGACAGGCCGACCTCTTCATGCACGGCTTCGCACAAGTCGGCGCGCGTCACGGTCTGTTGGCCTGCCATCTTATCCCCGCTGTCATGCGATCCGCTCGCATCCATAGGGGCGCAAAGCCCCCGAAAAATCAATGCCTCGATGTCGATTAGAGCCGAAGCGCGCAGGCGCCCCAGGTCAGGCCGCCGCCCATGGCCTCAAGCAGCACCATATCGCCCTTCTTGATCCGTCCATCCTGGATCGCAGCATCCAGCGCCAGCGGGATCGAGGCGGCCGAGGTGTTGGCATGGGTGGCGACGGTGGAGACCACCTTGTTCTCATCCAGACCCAACCGGTCGCCGACGCCCTTGATGATTCGTTGATTGGCCTGGTGCGGCACGAACCAGTCGACATCCGCGATCTGGATGTTGGCGGCGGCGCAAGCGGCGGTGATGCCCTCTGCGATATTCACGACGGCATGACGGAAGACCTGGTTTCCGGCCATGCGCAGATGGCCAACGGTCCCCGTCGTCGCCGGGCCGCCATCGACATAGAGAAGATCGGTCTTGGATCCGTCAGCGCGCAAGGCGAAACCCAACATGCCCTGGTCGTCCGATGTCCCCTGCCCTTCGCGCGGTTCCAGTACGACGGCGCCGGCCCCGTCGCCGAACAGGACGCAGGTGGTCCGGTCGGTCCAGTCCATCAGCCGCGTCATCTCCTCGGCCCCGATCACCAGGGCGCATTTCGACAGACCGCGCGCCACGAAGCCGTCGGCGACGCTGAGCGCATAGACGAAACCGGAGCAGACAGCTTGAACATCGAAAGCAATGCCGACGCCCGCGCCCAGCTTGGCCTGGACGATCGACGCGACCGCCGGGAAGGTCATGTCGGGCGTGGTGGTGGCCACGATAATAAGGTCGACATCGGACGCCGCCTTGCCCGCGTCGGCGAGCGCCTTCCTGGCGGCCTCGACTGCCAGATCGCTGGTCGGCTGGTCATCACGCGCCTTGTGACGCTGCTTGATCCCGGTGCGCTCCTGAATCCATTCGTCGGATGTGTCGACGAACTTGGCCAGGTCGGCGTTGGTGACGATCTCGTCCGGCAGATAAGAGCCGACGCCTGTCACGGCGCTGCGGGTGACTGTCACTGCAGGGATTCTCCCACGGCTGCGGCGGGCTCGGCGGCATGGTCGAACACCGCGTCCAGCTTGCCCAGGTTGTCCCCCACCTTGCTCATATAGTCGCTGCGGGCCAGATCGACAGCGATGCGGATCGCATTGCCGAACCCCTTGGCGTCAGCGCCGCCATGGCTCTTCACCACGATGCCGTTCAGGCCCAACAGAGGGCCGCCGTTGATGGCGCTGGGGTCGATTTTCTGGCGCATCTTCTTCAACGCCGGCATGGCGATGACGGCGCCCAGCTTGGATTGCAGGTTCGAGGTCAGGGCCTCTTTCAGCAGGGCCGAAATATAGCGCGCCGTGCCTTCCGCGGTCTTCAGCGCGATGTTCCCGGTGAAGCCGTCGGTCACCACCACATCCACCGTGCCCTTGGCGATATCGTCGCCCTCGACGAAGCCGTGATAGTTCAGATCGAACGGCCCGTCGCGCAGGATGGCGTGCGCCTCCTTGACCTGTTCGTTGCCCTTCATGTCCTCGGACCCAACGTTCAGCAGGCCGATGGTCGGGCGGGCGATGCCGCGCACTGCGGACTGGAACGCTTCGCCCATGATGGCGAACTCGATTAGCTGCTCCGCATCGCTGCCGATGTTGGCGCCGACGTCCAGAACCGCCGTGTGGCCCTTGAAGGTGGGCCAGCTGGCGACGATGGCCGGACGTTCAAGCCCGGGCGCAGACATCCGCAGAATCAATTTCGAGATCGCCATCAGGGCGCCGGTATTGCCGGCCGAGACAACGCCGCCGGCCTGACCCGTCTTCACCGCCTCGATGGCGTTCCACAGGCTGGAGCCCTTGCCGCGGCGCATGGCCTGGGCCGGCTTTTCGTCCATGGCCACGACCTTGTCGGTGTGGCTTATCTCGCAGACGTCCGCCGCCAGCCCGCAACGCGCCAGTTCCGGCGCGATCTTGGCCTCGTCGCCATGCAGCAGGAAGCGAACCCCCTCGCCGTCATGGGTGCGGATATAGCTGCGGATGCCGGGAACGACGACGGAGGGCCCGTGATCGCCGCCCATGGCGTCAAGCGAGATCGTAACTGGGGCTGGCAAATGGACCTCTTGTGGCCGCGTCGTCTTGTCGCGCGACGCTTGGCAGGATGCGCTGGACGATAGCGCCGACGCCGGGGGATGCAACCACCCGGCCCCTACGTCAACCTCAGCCTTGGTCGTCTTTGGATTTGAGCGCCCTCAGGGCCGCGAACGGAGAAATCTCCGTTGGCTCCTCAGGTTGCACGAACTCCGCGCCCGGCTTGCGCGGGAACGGATCAAGCGACAGCACCAATTGCTCGACCGCATACTGGCCCAGGTCGATCTTGCCGTCCTCGATCACGTCGGCGTCTTCTTCATCCAGCGTGACCTCAATCTCGTCGGTTTCCTCGGGCTTGGCTTCGACGAGCTGAATGGAGAACCGGCGATCCACATCGACTGGCAAGGGCTCCAGCGTCAGGCCGCAGGTCTGCACCGCATGTGCGGTCACCCTGCCCTTCATCGTCCATTCGCTGGTTGACGGCGTCGGCTTGATTTCCAGATCGACGGCGAAATCGTCCAGCCCCTGAAGATCGAGGCTGCGGGCGATTCGCTTGCGAGTGTCTGCATCCGGCTCCAGCCGGCGGCTCAGGCCCGCGCCGATCTGATTGACCCGCACCGTTTCGCTGTAGGGGAGCGTCGCGCTCATCTCGTTCAAACTTCCGCCCAGGCCGGCGTCGCCAGCACCTTGTTGAAATCCTGCGCCGCCAAGGCCGCGCGTGTCGTCAGCGCATAGCGCGCCAATGTGTCCGCATGGGGCGCTTGCGGATCCGCATAGACATTCTTCGCCATCGCCTCCGCCAAAGCCGCCGCATCGCCGGCGCGCAACGGCTGCTCATAGGCGTTCATCCGGCCGTAGAGGGCTTCGCCCAGCTTGCGCATCTTCTTGCCGACGGCGACGTCGCCCACGCCTTCTTCGCGCAGGACGTGATCCAGCGCCGAGACATAGACGTCGAACACCGCCTGAGCCGCATCCTGGCCCTGAGCCGTGTTCTCATCGCGCAGCCGCAGCACCAGCAACAGCACATGCAGCGTGTAGAGCTCGAATCGCGCGTCGATGCGGTCGTCGACCGCCAGGTGCGTGTAGAAGGCCGGATTGCGGGCCTGGCTGACGGCCTTGGCGTAGAGATCGTCGCCGAGACGGACGCCGGACCGGGGTTTGAACAGGTTTTTCAGCATGGGTTCCAACGGCCCCTTTTCCGCCGCGCCGTTGAACTAGGACGCAGGTCCGTCTAGGTCAAAGACCTTGTTCTCTCGCAGGCGCCCGACCATGTCCCGTTTCGTCCCGCTTTTTGTCGCTGTTTCGCTGGCCGGCCTGTCCGCCGCCTGCGCCCCGACCATCGGCTCCAACGGCTTCCAGGCCATCGACGCCAAGCCGCAAGACGTGGTCGCCGGCACGGACACCAAGGAAACCGTCCTCGCGAAGCTGGGTTCGCCTTCGACCACCTCGACGTTCGAGCCGGATCAGGTCTGGTACTACATCAGCCAGACGACCGAGAAATACACCTACAACCTGCCCAAGGTTTCGACGCGCACCGTGACCGAAATCACCTTCGTCCCGCAGGGCGATCAGGTGGCTTCGGTGCGCACTCTCGGCCTGACGGACGGCGAGCAGATCGCCATGAACCGCAACGAGACGCCGACGCGCGGTCGTGAGCTGACGGTTCTGGAACAACTGCTGGGCAACGTCGGTCGTGGCCAACTGCCCCGCACTGAAGACGACACGCCCGGCCAGCGCCGCCCCGACTAAGGCGGCTCTTTCCCCAAAACACAGGCGCCCCGGAGATCGCTCTCCGGGGCGTTTTCGTAAATGGCTGTGGTTTCGCCTAGCCGATGGTCCCGCTCGCCAGCACCGCCAGCAGCAGCAGGGCGACGATATTGGTGATCTTGATCATCGGGTTCACCGCCGGACCCGACGTGTCCTTGTAGGGATCGCCCACCGTATCGCCGGTCACGGCCGCCTTGTGGGCTTCGGAGCCCTTGCCGTGGACGACGCCGTTCTTGTCGGTGAAGCCTTCCTCGATCACCTTCTTGGCGTTGTCCCAGGCGCCGCCGCCTGATGTCATCGAAATGGCGACGAACAGGCCGGTGACGATCACGCCCATCAGCATGGCGCCGAGAGCGGCAAAGGCGTTCGCCTTGTCCGAAATGGCCAGCACCGCGACGAACAGGACGATCGGCGACAGCACCGGCAACAGCGACGGCACGATCATCTCGCGGATCGCCGCCTTGGTCAGGATGTCGACCGCCCGGCCGTATTCCGGCTTCACCTCATAGGTCATGATGCCGGGGTTCTCGCGGAACTGGCGTCGGACCTCCGCGACGACCGATTCGGCGGCCCGTCCCACCGCCATCATCGACATGCCGCCGAACAGGAACGGCAGCAGTCCCCCGAACAGCAGCCCGACGACGACGTAGGGATTGGTCAGATCGAAGGCGATCGGACCCATGTCGGCGAAGAACGGATAGTCCGCCGGATTGGCCGAGAAATACTGCAGGTCCGACGTATAGGCGGCGAACAGCACCAGCGCGCCGAGGCCCGCCGAACCGATGGCGTAGCCCTTGGTCACGGCCTTGGTGGTGTTGCCCACGGCGTCCAGCGCATCCGTCGAATGCCGCACGTCGCTGGGCAGACCGGCCATCTCGGCGATGCCGCCGGCGTTGTCGGTCACGGGTCCAAAGGCGTCGAGCGCCACGATCATTCCCGCCACGCCCAGCATGGTCGTCGTGGCGATGGCGATGCCGAACAGGCCGGCCAGCTGGAAGCTGGCCACGATGCCGACGATGATCGTCAGCGCGGGCAGCGCCGTCGCCTCTAGCGAGACGGCCAGGCCCTGAATGACGTTGGTGCCGTGCCCGGACACCGAGGCGTTGGCGACCGATCGCACCGGACGGAAGCCGGACCCGGTGTAGTATTCGGTCACCACCACGATCGCCGCCGTCACCGCCAGACCGACCATGCCGGACCAAAACAGCGCCATCGGCTGGATCTCCAGACCGCTGGCCGTCACGATCGGCCCCGTCACCATCTGATCGATCACCCACCAGACCGCGCCGATGGACAGGACGCCGGTGACGATAAGCCCCTGATAGAGGGCGCCCATGATGTTGTTGGACTTGCCCAGCCGCACGAAGAAGCTGCCGATGATGGAGGTGACAATACACACCGCGCAGATCGCTAGCGGCAGCACCATCATCAGATCCACATAGGGCTGCCCCCTGAAGAAGATCGCGGCCAGCACCATGGTCGCGACGGTCGTCACGGCATAGGTCTCGAACAGATCGGCCGCCATGCCGGCGCAGTCGCCGACGTTGTCGCCCACATTGTCGGCGATGGTGGCGGCGTTACGAGGATCGTCCTCGGGAATGCCCGCCTCGACCTTGCCCACCATGTCGCCGCCCACGTCGGCGCCCTTGGTGAAGATGCCGCCACCCAGGCGCGCGAAGATCGAGATCAGGGAGGCGCCGAAGCCCAGCGCCACCAGCCCGTCGATCACCTCGCGGCCTGTCGAGGCCAAGCCCAGATGCTGGGTCAGCACGATGTAGTAGCCTGACACCCCGATCAGGGCGCCGCCCGCCACGAACATGCCGGTGATGGCGCCCGAGCGGAACGCCAGGTTCAACCCCTTGGACAGACTTTCGGACGCGGCCTGCGCCGTGCGGACATTCGCCCGCACCGAGATCAGCATCCCGGCATAGCCGGCTGCACCGGACAGGACGGCCCCGATAAGAAATCCGATGGCGGCATAGATTCCGATAAGGAAGTAGGCGGCGATCAGGATCACGATCCCGACGATGCCGATGGTCAGATATTGCCGCTTCAGATAGGCCGAGGCGCCTTCCTGGATCGCGGCGGCGATCTCTCGCATCTTGTCGTTGCCAGTGCTCGCCTTCATCAGCACGGCGGTCTGCGCGGCGCCATACAGCACCGCCAGCACACCGGCCGCGAAGACCAGCGTAAGTGAGTTCGTCATTGGCGTTTCCATGCCCTTGCAAACAGGCGCGCAGGCCTTGGCGCGGTCGGGCGTTATCGCCTCTGTCCGCCTTCCGGTCCCCCCGCACGCGGCGAACGCGTCAGTGCGTTCTTTGGGATTTGCCAAGGGAGCCTGTCATGGCAGGCGGAGTGACGCAACAGCGGTCGGTCAGCCCGTTCAGCGAGCGGTCTGCATGCCCGTGCGGCGACGCGGCGACTGGCTGACGACCTCGACGCGTCGGACGGAACCGCGACCCGAGATCGCCGCAGACGCCGCCACCAGCGACGCGGACAGGGCCCGCTCGTCCAGCCGTGTCCAGTCGCCGGGCACGGTGAAAGGCGTCTTGTGAGCCGCGCGGACGACGGCGTCGCGGAAGAAGGCTTCCTTGGGCTTCATCTGTTCGACGGTCTTGCCGGCGCCCAGTTCAAGCCTGAGGGCGACGAACACGTAGTTCCGCAAACGCCCGCCCTCGATGACAGGCAGGCCGAGGCCTGCGATGCTCAGGGCCGCAGGCGCAGACTCGGTTTCGCTGGCGGAGGCGGCGGCGCGACTGGCGGCGGCGCCGGTCAGGGCGGCGGTTCCGGAGGCGATCAGGGTTCTACGGTCCATAACGACACCCTGCCGGACGGGCGTTAGGATTCCCTTGCCGCGTCAGCCGTGGGTCCAGCCGTTTCTGGCCATCGGCACGGGCTGACCGTCGTAAAGAACCGTCAGGCCCTGCCCAGCGGTGACTTCGCCGACGCGGGTCAGGCGAATCAGCCGGCGCTCGGCCTCGCGACGCAGGGCGTCCTCGTGGCGCGGATGTGCGGTGAAGGCGATCTCATAGTCATCACCGCCGCTAGCCAGGTCTTCCAAAGACAGCTGCGGATCGACCCGATCGTCGAACCAGGCCTGGGCCGCCGCGGACAGGGGCAGGACGTTGAGATTGAGCGACACGCCGACCCTGCTAGCTTGCGCGACGTGGGCCAGATCGGCAGCCAGGCCGTCCGACACGTCAACGGATGCGGTGGCGAACTCGCGCACGATGTCGGCGAAGTCGGTCCGTGGCGTCGGCATCCGGTAGTGGCTGACCAAAGCCTCTATCCGCTCAGGCGCCAGAGCCAGTTGTCCTTGCGCCGCCTTGAGCCCCAATAGCCCGTCCCCGATCACGCCGGTGACGAAGACGAGGTCGCCGACCTGCGCGCCTGCGCGAGAAACGACTTTGCCCGTCGGCGCCCAACCCAGGGCCGTCAGAGAGAAGGACAGCGGGCCAGGAGTCTTGACCGTGTCCCCGCCGAGCAGATGAACGCCGAACCGCGCCTGATCCTCGGCCAGCCCGGAAGCAAAGGCCTCGCGCTCGGGCCAGCCGCAGCGTTCCGACCAGAAGCAGGCCAGCAGATAGCCGAACGGCTCAGCGCCCTTGGCGGCAAGGTCCGACAAGTTCACTCGCAGCAGCTTCCTGGCGACCGTGTCCAGCGGATCGTCGGGCAGAAAATGCACGCCCTCGACGATGGCGTCCTTGGTCAAGACGAGGTCACAGCCGGGGCGTGACGGCAGCACCGCCACATCGTCGGCCAGCCCCCTGCCCCATTCGGGATGGGCCAGGGGCTTGAACAGCCTCTCGATCGTCTCGAACTCGCCCGCGACGTCGAGCGCCGGCATTATTTGCGCGTGTCTCTGGATACGCCGTCCAGCGCCGCGTTGACGAAGCGCGCCTCGGCGTCGTCGAAGAAAGCCTTGGCCAGTTCGACATATTCGTCGATCACGACCTCGCGCGGCGTCTCGGGATGCTTGATCAGCTCCCAGGCGCCCGACCGCAGCAGGGCGCGCAGGGTGGCGTCGATCCGCTCAAGCTTCCAGTTGGAGGCCAGACGCGCCTTGATGGCGGCGTCGATGTCGCGCTGGCTTTCGATCACGCCGCGCACGATGTCGGCGAAATAGGCCTCGTCGGCCTCGGCCAGGGCCTCGCCCTCGATGTCGGTGTCGAAGCGGAAGTTCGAGAATTCGGTGATCACCGTCTCGACGCCCTCGCCCGCAAGTTCCATCTGATAGAGCGCCTGGACGGCGGCGAGACGCGACACGGTGCGGGCGCGACGCTGTTTGGAGCTCAGATTGGGCTCGGCGCGCTGCTTTTCGGCTTCGGCGAGTTGTTCTAGGACGGCTTTGACGCTGTTCGGTTCAGTCATGCGCCGACGCCATGACGCAACCGCTTCTTCAATGCAATGAGGTCCAGGCACGCCTTGGCGGCGCCGCCGCCCTTATCCCCTTCCGAAAGACGAGCCCGATACCAGGCCTGGTCTTCGTCTTCGGTCGTCAGGATGCCGTTGCCGATGATGACGCCCTTGACGCCCAGCGCCATGATGCCGGCCGCCGACTGATCGGAGACGATCTCGAAATGATAGGTTTCGCCACGGATCACCGTGCCCAGCGCCACATAGCCGTCATAGCGGGGCGCGGTCGGGAAACGGCCGGCCTCCTCGGCCAGGGCGATGGCCGGCGGCACCTCCAGCGCGCCGGGCACGGTGATGACGTCGAAGTCGGCGCCGCGCGCCTTCAGCGTCTCCTTGGCCCCTTCCAGAAGGGAGTCGGCCAGGTCGTCGTAGAAGCGCGCCTCAACGATCAGAATACGGGGGGCTTCGGTCACGCCTTGGTTTCTCCATCCATGTCGCGCCAGCCGACGATGCGCAGGCCGTAGCCTTCCAGCGCCGTCGGCTCGGGTCGCGTCGAACTCATCACGATCATGTCTCTGACGCCCAGGTCCAGCAGGATCTGGGCCCCCACGCCATAGGCGCGCAGCGATCGATCCATCGCCGCCGGCTTGTCCGCGCCCGCCAGCCGTTCGGCCAGCGAGTTCAGCGACGGATCGCGCAGGAAGACGACCACGCCGGGGCCGTCATGCTCCGTAATCTGTTTCAGGGCGCTGGGCACATAGTCCTGGCGCGCCTCGACGTGGCCCAGCAGGTCGCAGGCGAAGTCCACCTGGTGCATCCGCACCAAGGTCGGTTTGGCCGGATCGATGCGCCCCTTGACCAGGGCCACATGCTCGGCGCCCTCAATGGTGTTCTTGTACAACATCAGGCGGAACGGTCCGCCGTGAACGCTCTCGAACGGCGTATCCATGATCCGTTCGACGAAGCGTTCGGTGCGGCGACGATAGGCGATCAGGTCGGCGATGGTGCCGATCTTCAGCCCATGCAGCTGGGCGAAGGCGACCAGATCGGGCATCCGCGCCATCTCGCCGTCGTCCTTGATGATCTCGCAGATCACCCCGGCGGGGGTCAGGCCGGCCATGCGGCTGATGTCCACGGCCGCCTCAGTGTGGCCGGCGCGGACCAGAACGCCGCCGTCGCGCGCGACCAGCGGGAAGATGTGTCCCGGCGAGACGATGTCGTCCATGCCCTTTGACGCATCGGTCGCGACATGGATGGTACGCGAGCGGTCGGCGGCCGAGATGCCGGTGGTGACGCCGTCCTTGGCCTCGATCGAAACGGTGAAGGCGGTCTTCATGCTCTCGCGGTTGTCGGCGGCCATCGGTGGCAAACGCAGCTGCTGCGCGCGCTCGGCAGTCAGGGCCAGGCACACCAGGCCCCGCGCCTGGCGGATCATGAAGTTGATCTGGTCCGGCGTCGCGAATTGCGCGGGGATGATGATGTCCCCTTCGTTCTCGCGATCCTCGGCGTCCACCAAGATGTAGGGACGGCCGTTGCGGGCGTCTTCCAGAATGTCCTCGATAGGACTGATGGGGCTGTCGTTCATGTTCGCGGCCTGGGCTTGCATCACGCGGTCTCCTGCCACCGCGCGAGGTATCGCGCCAGCATGTCGATCTCCAGATTGACGGGATCGCCCACTTTCAAGCGGCCCAGGGTCGTCATGTCCCAGGTGTGGGGGATAATGTTCAGCGAGAAGACCTGCCCCTCGACGGCGTTTACGGTCAAAGACACGCCGTCCACCGTGATCGACCCCTTTGCGGCGATGTAGCGATGCAGGGGTGCGGGGGCCTCGACCTCGATCCGGTGCGATCCGCCTTCGGGCGTGATCGAAACCACCCGCCCAAGACCATCGACGTGGCCGGATACGACGTGGCCGCCCATCTCATCGCCCAGCTTGGCGGCCCGCTCCAGATTGACGCCGTCGCCGGTCTTCCAGGCGCCCAGGGTGGTCTTGGACAGGGTCTCGTTCGACACCTCGACGGCGAACCAATCGGCGCCCTTCTCGGTCACCGTCAGGCAGCAGCCCGCGTGGCTGATGGAGGCGCCCAGGTCGATGCCGGCGGTGTTCCAGGCGGTCTCGATCTCGTAACGGCGGTCGCGATCGGTCTCGCGGACCTCGCGGACGCGGCCGATGTCGGTGACGATGCCGGTGAACATTTGGACTCTGGACCCCTTGGGAGAAAAATACCGTCTAATTCGTCTAATCGTCTAAATTGGACGGCGTCAGAGACGGGCGTAGCGTTCCCACAGATCGTCCCCGACGGGCTCGGCGCCCAGGCGACGGAACTTGGGGGCGTCGGTCAGCTTTGCAAGAGCCAGGGCGGCGACGCAGGGCCGCCCCTCCGCGCCCAGCAGGACCGGGGCGCGGAACCATTCCAGCACATCGACGGCATTGGCGCGCAGGAAAGACGCCGCGACCTGACCGCCACCTTCGATCAGAAGCGAGGTTGCGCCGGCGGCTTCCAAGACTTTCAGCACGGCCGGGATGGTGGGACGACCGTCCTCGACGGCGACCTGCACCACCTTGGCGGCGCCGATACTGCGCGGTTCTGCGGCGGTCAGGATAAGGGTGTTTTCGCCCGCGACCTTCGCCGCCTGCGGCGTGCGCAGCCGGCTGTCCAGCACGACGCGCAAGGGCTGATCCACGCTGCGTCCCGGCAGGCGGGCGGTCAGTTCAGGATCGTCGTGCAGAACCGTCTCGACACCGACCAGGATCGCGTCGTGGGCGGCGCGCAGGCGGTGACCCTCCAGCCGCGCCGCTTCGCCGGTGATCCACTGGCTTTCGCCCGAGGCCGTGGCGATCCGCCCGTCGAGGGAGGTCGCCAGTTTCAGCGTGACCCGCATCAGGCCTTGCCGGACGGTTCGTCGAACCCTTCGTCGCCCAGGAACTTGGCGAAGTCGCCGGTGTGGCGGAAATCCTTGTAGACCGAGGCGTAGCGGACATAGGCTACCTCATCCACGCCCTTCAGCGCCTTCATGATGAAGTCGCCGACCGTGCTGGACGGGATTTCGGTCTCGCCCAGGCTTTCCAGCTGGCGGACGATCCGGTTGACCATCTGCTCGACCTGATCGGCCTGGACCGGGCGTTTGCGCAGGGCCACGCCCAGCGAGCGTTCCAGCTTGTCGCGGTCAAAGGGCGTGCGCCGTCCGTTACGCTTCAGGATGACCAGTTCACGCAGTTGCACGCGCTCGAACGTCGTGAAGCGCCCGTTGCAGTTCGGGCAGGACCGGCGGCGTCGAATGGCCGAGCCGTCGTCCGACGGCCGGCTGTCCTTCACTTGAGTGTCCTGATGACCGCAAAAAGGGCACTTCATCAGGCGGTTATCCGTAGATCGGGAAGCGGTGCGTCAATTCTCGCACCTGGGCCGCGACGCCTGCGACCACGGCCGGATCGGCTTCGTCGCCGCCGTTCATCGACGAGACGACGTCGGCGATCCAGTGACCGATCTGCTTGAACTCTTCCTCGCCGAAGCCGCGCGTGGTGCCGGCCGGGGTGCCCAGGCGGACGCCCGAGGTGACGGTGAACGGAGCGGTGTCGAACGGCACGCCGTTTTTGTTGCAGGTCATCAGCGCCTTTTCGAGCTCGTGCTCGGTCGCCTTGCCGGTCACGCCCTTGGGCCGCAGGTCGACCAGGGCCAGGTGGCTGTCGGTGCCGCCCGAGACGATGGCCAGGCCGCGCTCGATGAGGACGCCGGACAGGGCCTGGGCGTTCTTGACCACCTGTTGGGCATAGCCCTTGAACTCGGGCTTCAGCGCCTCGCCGAAGGCCACGGCCTTGGCCGCGATGACGTGTTCCAGCGGGCCGCCTTGCAGGCCGGGGAAGACGGCGGAGTTGATCTTCTTGCCCAGATCGACGTCGTTGGACAGGATCATGCCGCCGCGCGGGCCGCGCAGGGTCTTGTGCGTGGTCGTGGTGACGACGTGGGCGTGCGGGATCGGGTCCGGATAGGCGCCGCCGGCGATCAGGCCGGCGTAGTGCGCCATGTCCACCATCAGATAGGCGCCGACGCTGTCGGCGATCTGGCGGAAGCGCTTGAAGTCGATGTGGCGGCTGTAGGCCGAGGCGCCGGCCAGGATCAGCTTGGGCTTCTCACGCTCGGCCATTTCGGCGACGTGATCGTAGTCGATCAGGTGAGTGTCTTCGCGCACCTTGTAGGTCACGGGGCGGAACCACTTGCCCGATTGGTTCGCCGGCGAACCGTGCGTCAGGTGTCCGCCGCACGCCAGATCCATGCCCAGGAAGGTGTCGCCGGGCTGCAGCAGGGTGAAGAAGACCGCCTGGTTCGCCTGGGCGCCCGAGTGGGGCTGGACATTGGCGAAGGCCGCGCCGAACAGTTGCTTGGCCCGCTCGCGCGCCAGATCCTCGGTCATGTCGACGAACTCGCAGCCGCCGTAATAGCGCCGACCGGGATAGCCTTCGGCGTATTTGTTGGTCAGGACCGAACCCTGCGCGTCCAGCACCGCCTGAGACACGATATTCTCGGACGCGATCAGCTCGATCTGTTCGCGCTGACGGCCCAGCTCGCCCTGAATGCCCTTGAAGACATCCGGGTCGGCGTCAGCGAGCGTCTTGGTGAAATAGGCGTAGTGGGTGAAGGCCGTCACGCTGGAATCCCCGAAATCAGAAGCTGGCCTATCTATCCCCAGCCGGGCCCGACCACAACATCTTGTGGTCAGCCTTTGCCCAGAGCCCGCCTCAGCTTGGCGATCGCGACCCGTTCGACGGACTTGGGTTCATTGACCGGCCCCATGGCGCTGACCTCCCGGCCCGTCGCGACATGGATGGCCGAGCATTTGAGGTAGGGGCCGTTTCGGGTGAATTCGACGATGACCTCTCCGAGGTCGTCGCCCGTCGTCATGCGGCGACGGGTCGGCGCGCCACGTTGCAGTGGGCGAACAGCTTGTCCATCGCCTGGACCAGATGATCCATCATGGCGTCGGTGTGGTTCGGCGACGGCGTGAAACGCAGGCGCTCGGTCCCCTTGGGCACAGTCGGATAGTTGATCGGCTGAACATAGACGCCGTACTCGTCCAGCAGCATGTCCGAGATCATCTTGCAGTGGACCGGATCACCGACGTGCACCGGCACGATATGGCTCTCGCTTTCCATCACCGGGATACCGGCGGCGGCGAAACGGGCCTTCAGGGTCGCGGCCCGCTCCTGATGCTGGACGCGTAGTTCGGGGTGCGCCTTCAGGTGACGCACGGAAGCCAAGGCGCCGGCAGTCAGGGCCGGCGGCAGCGATGTGGTGAAGATGAAGCCCGAGGCCCAGCTGCGCACAGCATCGATGATCATGGCGTCGGCGGCGATATAGCCGCCCATCACGCCGATCGCCTTGCCCAGGGTGCATTCGATGATGTCGATCTGATCCAGCACGCCGTCGCGCTCGGCGACGCCCGCGCCGGTCTCGCCGTACAGGCCGACCGCATGGACCTCGTCCAGATAGGTCAGGGCGCCGTGTTTCTTGGCGAGGGCAATAGTGCCGGCCAGATCGGCGATGTCGCCGTCCATCGAATAGACGCTCTCGAACGCGATCAGCTTGGGCGCATCGGCCGGCGCCGCCGCCAGCAGTGCCTCCAGATGCTCCAGATCGTTGTGCATGAAGACGTGACGCTCGCCGCCGCCGTGACGGATGCCGGCGATCATCGAGGCATGGTTCAGCGAATCGGAGAAAGTGATCAGGCCCGGCAGGATCTTCTGCAGCGTCGACAGCGTCGCCTCGTTGCCGACATAGCCCGACGTGAACAGCAGGGCCGCTTCCTTCTGGTGCCAGTGAGCCAGCTCGGCTTCGAGATCGACGGCGGAGCGGGTCGTGCCGGAGATGTTGCGCGTGCCGCCGGCGCCGGCGCCTACCGCATCGATCTCATTGTGCATGGCGTCCAGCACGACGGGGTGCTGGCCCATGCCGAGATAGTCGTTGGAGCACCAGATGACGACGTCCTGCTCGGAGCCATCCTCACGGCGACGCACAGCCTGCGGAAACTGACCGCGCACGCGCTTCAGATCGGCGAAGACGCGATAGCGTCCTTCGCTGCGAACCTGCTCCACCGAGCTATTAAAGGCGGCCTTATAGTCGAACAAACTACGCGTTCTTTCGCTTATGGCGATGTCTTTGCGCTGTTTGCTCTCCCGAAGCGGGCTTGTCCATGTCCGCCGCATGGACAAAACGCCCCAAACCCTTAATTGATAACGGTTCTCAGTATCGAGATTGATCAGCCCGGCTTGCGGAAGCGATAGACGAACTGGTCCGTCTTGCCGCGGATCTTCTCGTCGAAGACGTTCAGGCTGTGGTCGTCTGCGGGATTGGCGACGGCCTGGCTCTCGCCCTCATAAACGAAGCCAGCCGCCTCGACCTCGCGCTTCAGATAGTCACCTTCGATGCGGTGCAAGGTCTGAACCGCCGAGATGCCCGTGCCGGGCGCGGCTTCATGGTCGATCAGGATGTAGCGGCCGCCGGGCTTCAGCGCCGCGAACACCGCCGCGTTCATTTTGGCCACGTCGGTATTGAAGCCGGGGATGTGGAAGTCGTGGTATTCCTGGCTCATGAAGATCATGTCCAGCGGCTCGGCATAAATCATCGCGTCCAGCAGGCCGTTGACCCGCGTCACGTTCGAATAGGCGGCGACAAGCGCATCGGCCCCGGCGTTCTCGCGCGCCATCGTCCGCTCGGGCACGAAGGCGTAGACCCGGCCGGTCGGGCCGACCACGTCGGAAAACAGGCGCGTGAAATAGCCGGCACCGGGGCGAATGTCGGCGACCTTGTCGCCCGGCTCAAGTTGGGCGAAGGCTAGAATTTCGGCCGGGTGACGCAGTGGATCACGCGCGACCTCTTCGGCCGGACGCTTGGGATCGGCGACCGCATCGGCATAGAGACTGGAATAGCCCGCTGGCTGCGCGTCGGCCGCCGGGCTGACCACGGTCCGCTCTCCACCGTCCGAGTCGATGATGATGCAGCCGGACAGACCTGCCGCCAGAACCAGGGCCGTTGCACCCGCCGCCAATTTCCCGATCATCATCGTCTCCATCGATTTGTCGCGATAGGCTCGCATTTCGCCGATCCGCGCAAGACGTCATCACGCACGAAACGATCCGACGCATCACGCGATTTGCGCACCGGTCGTTGCGGCGCTAGTCCGACGCTGGATTTTCCAAGGTCTCGCCATGCTTCCCTATCAGCCCGCCCCCTTCCCGCTCGCCCGTCCGCGCCGCCTGCGGTCCAGCCCGTGGGTGCGGCGGCTGGTGGCGGAAACGACCCTGACGCCGGCCGATTTGATCTGGCCGTTGATCGTCCATGACGGGACCGAGGATCGCGTCCCGGTCGCCTCCATGCCCGGCGTGTTTCGGCTTTCCCCCAAGGCGGCGGCGTCGGCGGCGGTCGAGGCGCGCGACCTCGGCATTCCGATGGTGGCTTTGTTCCCCAATGTCGATGGCGCGATCAAGGATGCGGTCGGCACCGGCGCAACCGACCCCGACGGCCTGATTCCCGACTGCATCAAGGCCATCAAGGACGCCGCGCCCGAGATCGGCGTCATGACCGACGTCGCCCTGGACTGCTACACCGACCATGGCCACGACGGGGTAATGGAGGGCGACCGGATCGCCAACGACGCCTCGCTGGACCGTCTGGCCGAACAGGCCTTCATCCACGCCCATGCCGGCGCCGATGTCGTGGCCCCGTCGGACATGATGGATGGCCGCATCCAGGCGGTGCGCGAGGCGCTGGAGGCGAACGGGTTTCAGGACACGCTGATCCTGTCCTACGCCGCCAAGTTCGCCTCGGCCTTCTACGGCCCCTATCGCGACGCCGTGGGCTCTTCGGCGATGCTGAAGGGCGACAAGAAGACCTATCAGATGGATTACGCCAACTCCGACGAGGCGCTGAAGGAGGTGGCGATGGACCTGTCGGAAGGCGCCGATGCGGTGATGGTCAAGCCGGGCATGCCCTATCTGGATATCGTCCGTCGCGTGTCCGAGACCTTCCGCGTACCCACCTTCGCCTATCAGGTGTCGGGCGAATATTCGATGATGCAGGCGTCCATCGCCAATGGCTGGCTGGACCGGGACCGTGCGATCCTTGAAACCTTGCACGGGTTCAAGCGCGCGGGGTGCGCAGGCGTGCTGACCTATTTCGCACCGCAGGCCGCACGGCTGCTGGGCTGATGGGCGTGGAGATCCGGCCGATCACGGAGGCCGACTGGTCGGGCCTGTGGCCGATCATCGAGACCGTCACCCGCGCGGGCGAGACCTATACCTATCCGCTGGACATGACCGAGGCGCAGGCGCGTGCCATGTGGACCCCGCCGGCGCCCGGCGGAACCTTGGTTGCGGTCGAGAACGGCCAGGTGCTGGGCGCCGCCAAGATCATTCCGAATCAGCAGGGAAACGGCGCCCACGTCGCCAACGGCAGCTTCATGGTGGCGCCGGGAGCGCGCGGGCGCGGCGTGGCCCGCAGTCTGGGCGAAGCCGCACTTGTGTTCGCGCGGGATGCGGGCTTCCGATCCATGCAGTTCAACGCCGTGGTCGAGACCAATACCGTGGCCGTCGCCCTTTGGAAGAAGCTGGGCTTCGAAATCGTGGGGACGGTTCCCGAAGCGTTCGATCACCCGACGCACGGCCCGGTCGGCCTGCACATCATGCACCGCCGGCTTTAGGCATCAGTCGCGGGGTTGCAGTCGCGCCGCCAGGCTGGACGTGTCCCAGCGGTTTCCGCCCATGGCTTGAACCTCGGCGTAGAACTGATCGACCAGGGCCGTCAGAGACAGGCGCGCGCCGTTCGTGCGCGCCTCGTCCAGCACCAGACCCAGGTCCTTGCGCATCCAGTCTACGGCGAAGCCGAAGTCGAACTCGCCCTTGGCCGCCGTCTTCCAGCGATTGTCCATCTGCCAGCTTTGCGCCGCGCCTTTGGACACGGCCTCATAGGCGGCGTCGGTGTTCAGTCCCGCGACCTGAGCGAAGTGGACGGCCTCGGCCAAGCCCTGGACGACGCCGGCGATGGCGATCTGGTTGACCATCTTGGTCAGCTGGCCTGACCCGGCCGGTCCCATATGTTTGATGGCCTTGGAATAGGCCTTCACCACGGGCTCGACCCTCGCCAGGGCGGCGGCGTCCCCGCCGGCCATGACGCTGAGTTGTCCGTTTTCGGCGCCAGCCTGGCCGCCCGACACCGGCGCGTCGATGAACGACTTGCCCTGCTCGTTCGCCAGTTCGGCCATTTCGCGCGCCACCTTGGCCGATGTCGTGGTGTGATCGACGATCACGGCGGCCTTCGACAGATGCGGCAAGGCCTCGGTCACGACGGCGCGCACGTCCTCGTCATTGCCGACGCACAGGATGAACAGGTCGACGCCCCGCGCCGCCTCAGCCACCGTCGCCGCCGCCTTGCCGCCCGTCGCCGCTGCCCAGGCCTCGGCCTTTGACGCAGTACGATTGAAGCCGGTCACGTCGTGGCCCGCCTCGATCAGATGACGGGCCATCGGGGCGCCCATGACGCCCAGGCCGGCGAATGCGATCTTCATGACAGGCTCCTTGATCCTGCCGTCGGACTAGGCCCCGCCGCGCCGGGGTTCAAGGTCAACGCCCGGTTAACCTTGGCCAGCCCACAATGGGACACCATTCGTCGGGGTGCGCGTCCATGTCCGTGAGCGATCGTCCGATCCTCATCAAGAAGGTCAAGAAGGTCTCCGGCGGAGGCCACCACGGCGGTGCGTGGAAGGTGGCCTATGCGGACTTCGTGACCGCCATGATGGCCTTCTTCCTGCTGATGTGGCTGATCAACACCACCGACCCCGAGCAGAAGCGCGGCATTGCCGAATATTTCGCGCCCGCCAGCGTGTCCGAGACGACGTCGGGTTCCGGCGGCATTCTGGGCGGCACATCGCTGGGCGACGATGGCGTCAAGAGCGCCGGCTCGCAGTCGGTGCTGGAAGAACTGGCGCCCGAGGCGCCCGCGACCGATCAGACGGGCTCCAGCCTGTCGTCCGCCAGCGACTCGGCTCTCCAGGCCGAGATCCAGAAGCGCGAGGCCGCCGAGTTCGCCAGCGCCGCCGAATCGCTGCGCCAAGCCATGCAGTCGATGCCGGAACTGGCCGAACTGTCGAAACAGCTGATCGTGGACCAGACGCCCGAGGGGCTGCGCATCCAGTTGGTCGATCAGGAAGGCCGGTCGATGTTCGACAACAATTCTGCGCGCCCCAACGCCCGCGCCCAGGTGCTGCTGCGCGCCGTGGCCAAGGTGATCAACCAGTTGCCGAACCGCATCTCCATAACCGGACACACCAGCGCCGCGCCCGGTTCCAGCCGCGCCAGCGCCCCTGCGGACTGGACCCTGTCGTCCGAGCGCGCCAACGGTTCGCGTCTGGTGCTGCAAGGTTCGGGCGTCGATCCCGACCGGGTCTATTCGGTGGCGGGCAAGGCGGGGTCCGACCCGCTCTATCCGGACGATCCGACCCTGGCCGGCAACCGCCGCATCGCCATCGTCCTGTTGCGCGAGGCGCCGGTCCTGCCGTCGGACACCTCGCTGTGACGCTGCTCGGCTGCAACGCGAACAGGCTTGCAGCCGAAGCACGGATGACGCCAAATCGCGCGATGAGCGTTGTGTCGTCGCAATATTGGCAAGATCGGATGCGGACCTGAGGCCGTGACCCAGCACGTACCGACCCGACAACTGCGCTTCTTCATGACCTCGGTCGCGCCCTGCCCCTACCTGCCGGGCAAGACGGAGCGCAAGGTCTTCGCCAACCTGCCCTTCTCGGACGGCGCGCACGTCAATGACGAATTGACGCTGGCCGGTTTTCGTCGCAGCCAGAACATCGCCTACCGCCCGGCCTGCGAGGCGTGTGATGCCTGCGTCTCGGTGCGGCTGCCGGTGCCGGAGTTCGCCTTCAGCCGTTCGCAGCGCAAGGTGCTGGCCCGCAACGCCGACCTGTCGCGCGACCTGGTCGAAGCGGAGGCGACGACCGAGCAGTTCCAGCTTCTGCGCCGCTACCTGACCACGCGCCATCCGACCGGCGGCATGAGCGACATGGGCTGGCTAGATTACGTCGCCATGGTCGAGGATACGGCCGTGCGCACTCATCTGATCGAATACCGTCTGCCCTCCACCGACGGCGGACCGGGCGATCTGGTCGCCGTGACCCTGACGGACTTGCTGAAAGACGGGCTGTCGATGGTCTACAGCTTCTATGATCCGACGATGGAGCGGCGCAGCCTGGGCCGGTTCGCCATCCTGGATCATGTGCGCCAGGCCGCCATCGTCGGCCTGCCGTTCGTCTATCTCGGCTATTGGGTCCAGGGCTCGGCCAAGATGGACTACAAGGCCGACTTCCGCCCGATGGAAACCCTCGGCAAGCTGGGCTGGTCACGCTTGCGGCAATAGACGACCTTCGGCCGCCTATCTGAACTTCCGCAGGCCTCGCGGTCCTTGGCGACCCGCGCCGGCGCGCTTGCCAAGCCAGTCTTTCCAGTCAGGCCAGTTGCGACGACGTCCGCCGCCGTCGGCCCATTCCGGCCCGTTCTCGGCGCTGAAAACGGAGATATCGGCGAGGCCGCCCTGTTTGAAGCTTTGCAGCTTCACGCCCTTGCCACGACCCATTTCGGGCAGTTCAGCAAGAGCGAAGATCAGCGCCTTAATGTTCTCGCCAATGGTCGCGACGTGATCACCGGTCACCCGCAGGACTGCCAGCATTTCGCCGTTCAGCACCTGTTTGCCGCCACGCTTCTGCGCTAGGGTGTCGTCTTCCGGCGCAATGAAGCCATATCCGGCCTTGGACGCGATCAGCAGTTTGCCGCCCGGCTGGTGCGCCAGGACGTTGACGATCTCGGCCTTCTCGTCCAGATCGATCATCAGCCGCAGGGGCTCGCCATGGCCGCGTCCGGACGCCAGCTTGTCCGCGCCAATGGTGAAGATTCGCCCGTCCGACGCCGCCACCAACAGCTTGTCGGTCGTATAGGCGGGGACGAGGTAGGCCAGTTGGTCGCCTTCCTTGAACTTCAGCTCCGACGGATCATCGACCTTGCCCTTGGCGGCGCGGATCCAGCCGCGTTCCGACAGGATGACGGTGATCGCCTCGCGCGGAATGAAAGCCTCGGGCGCAACGAAGGCGGACGTATCCACCGCCTCGGCGATCGTGGTCCGGCGCGGCGAGATCAGCGCCTTGCGCACGGCCTCCAGTTCCTTGGAGATCGCCTTCCACTGCTTGCCTTCAGACGACGTCAGCGCCTTCAGGTTGGCAAGTTCTTCGGACAGGGCGTTGAATTCCTTTTCAATCGTCATCTCTTCCAGACGCGCCAACTGACGCAGCCGGGTGTCGAGGATGAAGTCGGCCTGAACCTCCGTAAGGCCGAACCTGGCGATCAGGACGGCCTTCGGCTGCTCCTCCTCGCGGACGATACGGATCACCTCATCGAGGTTGAGGAAGACGATACGCAGGCCTTCCAGCAGGTGCAGACGCTTTTCGACCCGCTCGATCCGCCATTGCGAACGACGGTTCAGCACCTCGCGGCGGTGATCCAGGAAGGCGCGCAGGCAGTCCTTGAGCCCCATGACGCGCGGCGTGCCGCTGGCGTCCAGCACGTTCATGTTGATCGGGAAGCGGACCTCCAGATCGGACAACTTGAACAGGCTTTCCATCAGCATTTCAGGCTCGATGGTGCGGTTCTTGGGTTCCAGGATCAGGCGGATGTCTTCGGCCGATTCGTCGCGCACATCGCCCAGCAGAGGCGCCTTCTTGTGCTCGATCAGGTCCGCCAGCGCCTCGATCAGTCGCGACTTCTGCACCTGATAGGGCATTTCGGTGACGATGATCCGCCAAACGCCGCGCCCCAGATCCTCGGTCTCCCAGCGCGCGCGCAGTCGCACACCGCCCCTGCCCGTTTCATAGGCGTCCAGGATGGAGGCATGGCCTTCGACCGCAACGCCGCCTGTCGGGAAGTCGGGACCCGGCACATGCTGGACCAGGTCTTCGGTCGTCGCGTCCGGCCGCTCCAGCAGCAGTTGGCAGGCGTCGATCAGTTCGCCGACATTGTGCGGCGGGATCGAGGTGGCCATGCCGACCGCGATGCCGGACGATCCATTGGCCAGCAGATTCGGGAAGCCGGCCGGCAGGACGATCGGCTCCTCGTCCTGATCGTCATAAGTGGGCCGGAAATCGACGGCGTCCTGATCGATGCCGTCCAGCAGCAGGACCGCGGCCGGCGTCAGCTTGCACTCGGTGTAGCGCATGGCCGCCGCGCTATCGCCGTCGATATTGCCGAAATTCCCCTGACCATCGACCAGCGGATAACGCTGGGCGAAGTCCTGAGCCAAGCGAACCAACGCCTCATAGATCGAGGCGTCTCCGTGGGGGTGGTATCCGCCCATCACCTCGCCGACGACCTTGGCGCATTTGCGCGCCGCCGCCTGCGGGTTCAGCCGCATCTGATGCATGGCGTAGAGGATGCGTCGGTGCACGGGCTTGAACCCGTCACGGACGTCTGGCAGCGCGCGATTGGTGATGGTCGACAGGGCGTAGGCCAGATAGCGGCGGCTGAGCGCCGTCTCCATCGGCTCGTCGATGATGCGGCCGCCTTCCGGCGGCGGGGCGTGGATCGTCATGGCTCTGCGAATCGGGGATCGGAAGCGGGAAGTCTAGCCCGTAAGACGCCGGATTGGGGGATAAGCGCGCTGGGGAGTCACCAAACTGCTCCGCCGTGCGTATGTGAGAGGCACACCCTCGTCAGGCCGCGCCATGATCCTGTTCCTGCTGTCCTATCTCGCCGGCGTTCTGACCATCGTCAGTCCCTGCATCCTGCCGGTTCTGCCCTTCGTTTTCGCACGGGCGGATCGGCCTTTCATCCGCAACGGTTTGCCGTTGTTGGTCGGGATGGCCGTGACCTTTGCGGGCGTGGCGACGCTGGCGGCGCTGGGCGGCGGCTGGGCGGTTCGGGCCAATGAGGTCGGGCGCTGGATCGCCTTGGCCGTCATGGCGGTGCTGGGCGTCAGCCTGCTGTTTCCGGCCGTGGGCGATCGCCTGATGCGGCCGTTCGTGGCGGCGGGGTCCTGGCTGACCGATCGCGCCGAGCGCCAGGGCGGCGATCAGGGCGACGTGCGCTCGTCCCTGCTGCTCGGCGTCGCAACAGGGCTGCTCTGGGCGCCGTGCGCCGGACCCATTCTGGGTGTGATCCTGACGGGCGCAGCGCTTCAGGGCGCCGGAGTCGGAACGACGGTTCTGCTGCTGGCCTATGCAGCAGGCGCGGCGACATCCCTGGGTCTGGCCCTGTTGGTCGGCGGTCGCGTGTTCAAGGCCATGAAGGGCGCGCTAGGCGTCGGCGAATGGGTAAGGCGCGGCCTGGGCGTTCTGGTGCTGATCGGCGTGGTCATCATCGGCCTGGGGGCGGATACCGGACTGCTGACCCGGATTTCGGCCGCCAGCACGGGCCGGATCGAACAGGCGCTGCTGGGCGGGATCGGGCGCGGCATGCCGACGAACCAGGCCCCGGCCGATCTGGCCAATCTGCCCGTCGAAGGGGTGATGCCGCCGCTGACCGGGGCGACGACCTGGATCAACACCCCGCCGCTCACGACCGAACAACTAAGGGGCAAGGTGGTGGTGGTCGATTTCTGGACCTACTCCTGCATCAACTGCATTCGCTCCATCCCCTACGTCCGCGCCTGGGCCGAGAAGTATAAGGATCAGGGTCTGGTGGTGATCGGCGTGCACACGCCCGAGTTCGCCTTCGAGAAATCCGAGGCCAACGTCCGCCAGAACATCCAGCGCCTTGGCATCACCTATCCGGTCGCCATGGACAATGAGTTCGCCATCTGGCGGGCGTTCAAGAACCAGTACTGGCCCGCCCACTACTTCATCGACGCCAAAGGACAGATCCGTCATCACCACTTCGGCGAAGGGGACTATGCGGGCTCCGAACGCGTGATCCAGCAACTTCTGAAGGAAGCGGGCGCCGCGAACGTCGCCAGCAACGTCGTCACAGTCCAGGCTGAGGGCGCAGAGGCCGCCGCCGACATGGCCCGGGTCGAATCGCCGGAGACGTACGTCGGCTATGGCCGCGCCGAGAACTTCCGCTCTCCCGGCGGCCTGGCCAACGACGTGATCAAGGACTATGTCGCCGCGCCGCTGGAACTGAACGGATGGAGCCTATCGGGCCGGTGGCGCGTGACGCGTGAGCATGCCGACCTGCAGACGGCCGAGGGCCGTATCGCCTTCCGCTTCAAGGCGCGTGATCTCCATCTGGTCATGGGGCCCAGCAAGCCGGGCGCACCAGTCCGCTTCCGTGTCCGGATCGATGGCGCGGCGCCGGGCGCGAACGCCGGCAGCGACATCAACGCCCAGGGCCTCGGCCGGGTCGACGGCGAGCGACTGTACCAACTGGTCCGGCAGACGGGCGCGGTGCGCGAACGGACGTTCGAGATCGAGTTCCTGGATCCCGGCGTTCAGGTCTTCGCCTTCACCTTCGGCTAGATCCGGCCGGCGTCGCCCAGCTTGTCCAGCATCCACACGCGCGCGGGTGGCAGGGGCTTGTTCTGTGGGTGGAAAACGAACTGCTCCAGGAAATGACCCGTCAGGTCGAACCCGGCCCGGACGTCGCCCTCGATCAGACCGGATTGGGCGCCCAGCATGAAGGGCGGCAGGGTCAGCATCTTGTCAGCATAGGGTGCGCCGGCGTCGCGGCTGACCGCCCGGCCGGTGCGAGGACTGACGTAGATCAAGTCGTCGACCGTGCCGGTCGCGGCGCATTTCGACAGGTCCAAGCCGAAGCCCAGGTCTTCCAGCAGCCCTGCCTCGAACCGCACGAAGATCGCAGGCCAGACCGCCGGCATCTCGAACGCCGCCATCAGCGCCTCGAACGCAAGAAAGACGCCGGGATGCGGCTCACGCTCCGGCAACGCGCCTTGGGTCACGCCTGCCGCCGCCGCCAGTCCGGTCAGGGCCAGGGCGTCGTCGAAGAGGGCGCTGGGCCCCTCGCCTACCGGCTCCAGCCGCACGGCGCCGAGGTGATCCGAGGTGCGGGCGCGGTAATCGGCCATGACCCGCGCGCCCGCCTGCAGGAACGGCTTCATCTTGCGTGACGCGCCGCCGGCTACATAAGCAGAGCGCCTGCCGTGGTTCTCGGTCAGCAGATCGACCACGGCGCCCGTATCGCCATGGCTGCGCGCCGACAGGACGAACGCCTCTTCGTGAAAGTCCATCAGTCCGCCGGACCTTCGGCGATCAGCCCGACCACGCTCTTGGCCTTGTCGTTCGGCACGGTGAAACTGAGCACATATTGCTCTATCTTCCATCCGTCGTCGGTCAGGCGCAGCACGCCTGAGCCTCGCGTCAGTCCGTAGGCGTCGTTGTCCAGCAGCTCATCGAACCAGACGATGCAGCGGCAATCGCCCGGCGCCAGGGTCGCCACCCGGTCATGCGGGTGATAGGTCCAGCCTTTCCCTTGCGAGAAATAGGGCGTGGCGTAGGCGCGAAACTGAGCCAGAGACCAGCGCTCGCTCGCATCCGTGCCGATGAACCGGGCGTCGGGCGTGAACAGATCGAAATAGGCGTCGCTGTCCGCATGCGAGGCCGCCGCGTGCATTCGGTCGAGAACAGCGCCCGCCTCGAGGACGGGATCGCCCGCAGCCTGCGTGGACGAAGCGGAAAAGACGAGAGCGGCAAGAAGAGCGATCATAATTCTGTTCTACTCCTGTTCTCCTCGCCGGAAAACCGTCGGATGTCTCAGCGCGCCAGCGTCGTCGGAAACTCGTGACCCAAGGCCTCGGCCATCGCCTGCTGGCTGATCAAGAAGACCTGGTCACGCAGATGATAGTTGTTGGACAGGACAATCACGGTCACGTCGGCGTCCGGCTGATAGAGCATCAGGTTGCGGAATCCGCCCCAGCTGCCGGTATGATAGATCTGGCGGTCCTGGAAGCTGGGTCGCACCTGATCGCCCAGACGGTTGGCGAAGATGCCGAAACCCCAGTCCCGACGCGGATGGCTGCGTTCGTTCGGCTTGGTGTCGGCCGGCGCGTGGTCGGCCAGCATCTGCTGATAGCTGGCGGGGGTCAGCAGGCCGCCGTGGTGCAGCGCCCTTTGCCAGACCAGCAGATCGTCCAGCGTCGAATAGACCGCGCCTGCGCCCGCCACGATGGAGGTGTTGGCGTTCGGCTGGGCCGCCAGACCACCCGGGAAGTTGGCATAGCCCATGATGACGCCGTGGTGGCCGCCATCGAGGTCAAGACCAGTATCCTTCATGCCGATAGGCTTGAAGAAGGTCTCGCGCATATAGGTCTGAAAGGGCTTGCCGCTGGCCTTTTCGACGATGGCGGCGGCCAGATTGAAACCGGCGTTGTCGTACTGAACCTTGGCGCCCGGCTCGAACTGAAGGCCGAACCGTTTCGAATCCTCGGTCAGTTCGTCCAGCGTCGCTGGCGTCGTGCGGCGCATGCCCCAACCGGGCCGCGCCATCAGGTCGGGAATGCCCGAAGTATGCGACAGCAGGTGGCTGATGCGGATCGGCGCCCAGGCCTGCGGACAGGGCTGGATCCATTTGCAGACCGGATCGGAGACGTTCAGCTTGCCCTCGTCTTGAAGCTTCAGGATCGCCGTTGCCGTGAACTGTTTAGAGATCGAGGCCAGACGGAAACGCGAGCCCAGCGCCAGCGGCTGATTCTGCTCGTAGTTGGCCTTGCCATAGACCTGGCGGAACAGGACCTTGTCGCCCTTGGCCACCAGAACCGCGCCCATGAAGCGGCCTGAAGCGGCTTCGCGATCCAGGCGCGCCGCCAGTTGCGGCAGGTCCTGAACCACGACTACAGGCGGTCGTGGCGGCGCATCGGCACGCTCGGTCGCCAGTTCCACATCGGTCTTGGGCGCCACGGCCGTGGCGATCCCGCCCCAGACCGCGCCGCCGAGGATCAGCGCCCCAAGGACGCCCAGAACGAGCCGGGGATGCCCCCCGGCGGTACGCGGCACATCAAACACAGGAACTCAGACGTCGAAATCCAGACCGAACTGGGCATAGAGGGCGCGGCTGTCCTGCCACTTCGGATCGACCTTGACGGTCAGGAAGAGGTGGACCCGGCGGCCCAGGATTTCGTTCAGCTCCTCGCGCGCCTTCTGGCCGATCCATTTCAGGGTCTGGCCGCCCTTTCCCAGCACGATGGGCCGTTGGCTCTCGCGCTCGACATAGATGGTCTGCTCGATCCGGGCCGAGCCGTCGGCGCGATCCTCGAAACTGGTCGTCTCCACCGCCGCCGAATAGGGCAGCTCCTCATGGACGCGCAGATAGACCTTCTCGCGCGTGATCTCGGCCGCGAGAACCCGGACCGGCACGTCGGCCGCCTGATCCTCGGGATACAGCCACGGCCCCTTGGGCATGGACAGGGCCAGACGTTGCTTCAAGTCCTCGACGCCGTCGCCATTGGCCGCCGAGATCATATAGACCTCGGAGTAAACTCCGCTTTCGAACAGCTTCTGCGACAGCGCCAGCAGGGTGTCGCGGCGCATGCCGTCGATCTTGTTCAGCGCCAGAACAACCTTGGTCCCGGTGGCCTGCAGGTTGGCGATGATGGTCTCGGTGTCCTCGGCCGAGCGACGATCGGCCGCCGTGCCCTCTCGGCCTTCGGCGTTGATGTGCGACTGGGCGTCGATCAGGTGAACGACGATGTCCGCATCTTCTGCTCCGCCCCAGGCTGAAGCGACCATGGCTCGGTCCAGGCGACGACGCGGCGTGAAGATGCCGGGCGTGTCCACCAGCACGATCTGGGCGTCGCCTTCCATGGCGATGCCGCGCACGGGAAAGCGCGTCGTCTGCACCTTTTGCGTGACGATCGAGACCTTGGATCCGGTCAGCCGGTTCACCAGCGTGGACTTGCCGGCGTTGGGTGCGCCGATGATGACGGCAAAGCCTGCGCGCTGGTTTTCGATATCGGTCAAATGACGCCTTCACGTTTGAGGAGAGCCGTTGCGGCCGCCTTCTCCGCCTCCTGACGCGAACGCCCTTGCGCGGTCAAGGGCTGCACGTCCTGCACGGACACTTCGACGGTGAATGTCGGCGCATGGTCCGAACCCGTCCGATCGGCGACGCGATAGGTCGGCAGCGGCCGCCCCAACCCTTGCGCCCATTCCTGAAGCGCCGACTTGGGATTGGTCACGGTCCGCGACGGTGGGGCCGACAGTTCGTTGGCCCAGGCGGCGTCGAAGAAGGTCCGCGCCGCATCAAGGCCGCCATCCAGATAGACTGCCGCCAGTATGGCCTCGACCGCATCGGCGATGACGCCCGCCTTGCGACGGCCGCCGGTCTTGGTTTCGCCAGGCGACAGCCGCAGGGCCGGACCGACGCCCAGCGCCTCGCCGACGCGGGCGCAAGCCGTCTTGTCGACCAGGGCGTGCAGGCTTGAGGACAGCTGACCTTCGTCGGCCGTCGGAAACTCTGCCGACAACCGCTCGGCGACCAGCAAACCCAGCACCCGGTCGCCCAGAAACTCCAGCCGCTCGTTGTCGCGTGGACCGTGGATGCCGACCGGCGCCCCCTCGCCCACGCTGGCGTGTGTCAGGGCGCGCTCCAGCAGGGCCTTGTCGTTGAACCTGTGTCCCAGGCGCGTTTCCAGCGCCGCGACCGCTTCGGCTCTCAGATTGGCCATCAGTGCAGAACGTTGAAGAACCGGTCGAGCCGCACGTTGAACCAGCTGACCGGGTTCCACAGCGACGAACCGGGCTTCCACGAGAACAGGATGATCTGCGCCTTGCCGACCAGGTTCTCGGCCGGGACCATGCCCACGCCGCTGGACTGTTCGACACGGCTGTCGATCGAGTTGTCGCGGTTGTCGCCCATCATGAAGTAGTGACCGGCCGGGACCTCATAGACGGGGGTGTCGTCCAGGTCGTTTCCGGGACCGAAGTCCTGGGTCATGAAGCTCTTGCCTTCCGGCAGGGTCTCGCGGACCTCCGTCACCGGGCGCGGGCCGAAGATGTCGTTGATCTCCTGCTCGCTGACCACGACATCCTGCACCGGCTTGTCGTTGATATACAGCTTGTTGGCGATCATCTGGATGCGGTCGCCGGGCAGGCCGATCACGCGCTTGATGAAGTCGGTCTTGTTGTCGCGCGGCAGTTTGAACACGACGATGTCGCCGCGCTTGGGCGCCGAGCCCATGATCCGCCCGTCGAACAGCGGCGGGCTGAACGGAATCGAGTGTTTGGAGAAGCCATAAGACCACTTCGAGACGACGATATAGTCGCCTTCATACAGGTTCGGCTCCATCGACGCCGACGGAATGGTGAAGGGCTGGAACAGGAATATCCGCAGAACCATCGCGATCAGCAGGGCGAAGACGATGGTCTTGAAGATTTCGCCGGTCTCGCTGGCCGCCGAGGTTGCCTTGTCGCCGCCCTTGGGCGTCTTGGCGTAGACCTTCTGGTTCGCCGTCGTGGGCTCCTGCACCGACTTGATCGGAGCGTCCGCTTCCGAGGCCGCAAATCGTTCTTCGGGCGTGGCGTCGCGATTGGCGTCGTCGGGCTTTTGGTCTTCGCTCATGCGATCAGGCATCCTCGCCGCGTCCGCGCGGTCATCGCGCACGCCTATAACCTGATTACGACTGCGGCAAGGCTTCGATCACCACGAAGGCGAGCGCATAGGGATGTTCGTCGCTCAGCGTCAGGTGGATTTTCACCTCGTGTCCGGGCGGCGTCAGACGCGCCAGATGCTCAGCCGCATGCCCGGTCAGCGCCATCGTCGGCTGACCCGAACGCAGGTTCACCACCCCCATGTCGCGCCAATAGACATCGGCGCGCATGCCGGTGCCCAAGGCCTTGGCGCAGGCCTCCTTGGCGGCGAACCGTTTGGCGTAGCTCCAGGCCGGGTCCGGCTTACGGTCCGAGCGGGTGCGTTCCAGTTCGGTGAAGCAGCGGGTCTTGAAGCGATCTCCAAACCTATCAAGAGACGCCTGGATGCGACGGATGTCCGACAGATCCGCGCCGACCCCGATGATCATTTGGCCGCATCCATCGCGGCCCGCATCCGTCGGATCGCGCCATCCAAGCCGATGAAGATCGAGTCGCCGATCAGGAAATGGCCGATGTTCAGCTCGCGGATTTCCGGGATCGCCAGCATGCGCGGAGCCGTGTCGTAATCCAGCCCGTGGCCCGCGTGGACTTCCAGCCCCAGGATGTCGGCCTGGGCGGCGGCCGCGGCAAGGCGTTCGAACTCGACCTCCCGCTCGCCGGGATCGATAAGGTGGCAGTAGCGGCCGGTATGGAACTCGATCACCTGGGCGCCGACGGCAGCGGCGGCCTCGACCTGCGCTTCGGTCGGTTCGATGAAGAGCGAGACCCGGATGCCGGCGTCCGCCAGCGCCTTCACCAAAGGCGCGATCCGGCCTTCGTGACCGGCGACCGCCAGACCGCCTTCGGTCGTAACCTCCTCGCGCCGCTCGGGCACCAGACAGGCGGCGTGCGGCCGGTGGCGCAGAGCGATCGTCAGCATCTCATCCGTCACCGCCATTTCCAGGTTCAGCGGCTTGCCGGCTCGCGCGCATAGGGCGCTCAGCACGTCGATGTCGGCGTCGGTGATGTGGCGGCGGTCTTCGCGCAGGTGAGCGGTGATTCCGTCTGCTCCGGCCGCCAGCGCCGCCTCGGCCGCACGCGCAGGATCGGGATGCGTCCCTCCCCGCGCATTTCGCACCGTGGCGACGTGGTCGATGTTGACGCCCAGCCTGACCCGTTCGCGCATGGCTCTACTTCGACAATCTGCGGCTGCCGGGATCTTCCACCGGAAGCGCGGCCAATTCCGGCGGAAGAGCGTCGGCTGGGTAAGCGGGCACGTCCAGCGACGCCAGGGCGATCAGCGGCACACCCACATCCGCCTTGCCGCCCGACCGGTCGACGATACAGGCGGCGGCGATCACCTCACCCCCGGCGGCCTGGATCGCGGCGATGCATTCGCGTGACGACAGGCCTGTCGTGACGATGTCTTCGACCATGACGACCTTTTCGCCCGGCTCGACCGAGAAGCCGCGACGCAGTTTGAAATCCCCGCCCTCGCGCTCGACATACATCGAACGGACCTTCAGATGTTTGGCCGTCTCGTAACCGGGGATGATGCCGCCCACAGCCGGCGAGATGGCGACATCGACTGGGCCAACCGTGGTCGTGATCTTGTCCGCCAGCGCCTTGCACAAACGCTCGCATCGCGCGCCGTCCATGAAGACCAGGTTTTTCTGCAGGAAGACCGGGCTGTGCAGACCCGACGACAGGACGAAATGGCCTTCGCGCAGGGCGCCGGCGTCGCGAAACTCGTTGAGGACGTCTTCAGTGTTCATGACAGGGTTCTAGACCCGGATCGCGCGCGGATGAACCCTGCGGCGACGCTTCATTCGATGTTTTCGTTCGGCCGAAGCCCGCGCGAGAGCAGTTCAGCCCAGACGCCCTCCGCGTCCTCGGCGAAACCGATCAGGTCCAGGTCGGACGCGGCGATCATTCCGTGCTCGACCAAGGCGTCGAAACCGATGACCGAGGTCCAGTAGGCCTTGTCCACCAGAACGACCGGAACCGGCGGCGCCTTCTTCGTCTGGCGCAGGGTCAGCATTTCGAACATTTCGTCAAAGGTGCCGAAGCCGCCGGGAAACACCACCAGCGCATTGGCGCGCATCGCCAGATGCATCTTCCGCATCGCAAAATAGTGGAAGCGGAACGTCAGCTCCGGCGTCGAATAGGCGTTCGGCTCCTGCTCATGCGGCAGGGTGATGTTGAAACCGACGGACGGCGCTCCCGCGTCCACGGCCCCGCGGTTGGCGGCTTCCATGATGCCCGGCCCGCCGCCGGTGGCGATGACATTGTCGCGGGGTTCGCCAACGCGACCTCGCAAGGCTCCGCCGCGCTCGGACGCCAGTCGACCAAAGGCGCGGGCCTCTTCATACCAACGGTGCCCTTCGCGGATGCGCGCGCTGCCGAAGACGACGAGGGTCGAGCGCACGCCCCAGGCCCTCAATGCCTCCTCGGGCTTGGCGTATTCCATCAGGAATCGCACGCCGCGCATCGAATCGCCCAGCAGGAAGTCCTGATCCATCGCCGCCATGCGATAGGACGGCGAGGCCATCTGCGCCGTGTTCAGCTTTATCGGATCGCTCATTCGCCGCGCGCGCGCTCGACGGAATCGACCGACGGATTGGCCCTCAGCGCCGCCATGATCATTGTCGCATGCTTGGCGTCTTCGACCTCGACATCCACGTCCACGTCGAAGAAGTCCTGCTGACGGTGCGCCATCGACAGGTTGATGATGTTGCCGCCGGCCTCGCCGATCAGGGTCGTGACCTGACCCAGTACGCCCGGCGCATTGCGAATCGTCGCGCGAATGCGGGCGGCGGCGACCGCGTCCGTCTCAGCCTGAGGCGTCCATTGCAGGTCGTGCCAGACCGAATCGTCATCGGCGAAGGCGGCCAGGGTCTGGCAATCGATGGTGTGCACCGTCAGGCCTGACTCCGGCTCCAGAATGCCCACGATCCGGTCGCCCGGCACGGGCGTGCAGCATTGGCCGAAATGAACCGACACGCCGGGCGTCAGCCCCCCGCCGCGCACGAACAGCCGCGCCTTGTCGCCCTCGATGCGCTGCTTCTCCGGCCCGGCCTTCAGCCGTCCCTTCAGCGCGGGGAACAGGATTTCGGCCGCCGTCGTCGGCGACAACCGCCCGCGACCCAGGCCTTCGAACAGATCGTCGTCGCTCGCGACCGCCAGCAGCTCCAGAACCGGCTTCAGCGACACGTCGGTCAGGGTCTTGTCGACCCGGCCCAGGGTCTGATCCAGCGCGACGCGGCCCAGCTTGATGAACTCTTCGCGCTCGGAGGTGCGGATATGGCGGCGAATGGCCGAGCGCGCGCGGCCCGTCACCGTCAGGCTGCGCCAGTCGGCAGGCACTTCGCGCTTGGAGCCCCGAATGATCTCGACCACGTCGCCGTTTTGGAGCGGCGTCCGCATGGGCTTCAACTCGCCATTGACCTTGACCCCTACGGCCGTGTCTCCGACCTCGGTGTGGACGGCATAGGCGAAGTCCAGAGGCATTCCCCCGCGCGGCAGGGTCACCAGTTGCCCCTTCGGCGTGAAGACGAAGACTTGGTCCAGATACATTTCAAGTTTGGCGTGCTCGACCCAGTCCTCGCCGCCCTCGCCGTGCTCGATCACCTGAACCAGGTGGCGCAGGTTCTGAAGCGGGTCGCGCCCGCCGCCCTGCTCCATCGCCTCGCGGTCGAAGCCGTAGGAATGGTTCTTGTAGCGCCAGTGGGCGGCGACGCCGTCCTCGGCGATCCGGTCCATGTCCTCGGTGCGGATCTGCATCTCGATCCGCAGACCCCGGGGGCCGACGACGGTCGTGTGCAGCGAGCGATAGTTGTTCGACTTGGGCGTCGAGATGAAGTCCTTGAACCGCTCGGGCACCATCGGCCATTCGCGGTGGATCACACCCAGCGCGCGATAGCAGTCGTCCTCCGCCTCAACGATGACGCGGAAGCCATAGATGTCCGACAGGGACGAAAAGCCGACGGACTTGCGCTGAAGTTTGCGCCAGATCGAATAGGGCGTCTTTTGCCGGCCATAGACATTGGCCTTCAGGCCCGCCTCGGACAGGACGCGCTCAACCTCGCTCGCCACGCCGTCGATGGCGCGACCGTGCTCCAGCTTCAACGCCTCCAGCCGCCGCTCGATGGCGGTCTTGGCCGTTGGGTTCAGATGGGTGAAGGCCAGTTCTTCCAGCTCGGACGCGATCGAGTGGATTCCGATTGACCGGCCCAGGGGCGCATAGACTTCCAGCGTCTCGCGGCTGATCCGCTCGCGCTTCTCCGGCTTCACGAACTGGAGCGTTCGCATATTGTGCAAGCGGTCGGCCAGCTTGACCAGCAGGACCCGCACGTCACGGCTGATGGCCAGGATGAACTTGCGCAGATTCTCGGCCTGACGCGTGTGTTCCGCCTGAAGCTCCAGCCGCGACAGCTTGGTCACGCCCTCGACCAGGACTGCGACCTCTTCGCCGAACATGCCGGCGATATCGTCGCGCGTCGCGGAGGTGTCCTCGACCACGTCATGCAACAGCGCGGTGACGATGGTGGCGGTGTCGAGCTTATAGTCGGTCAGTATCCCCGCGACTTGGATCGGGTGGGCGAAATAGGGATCGCCCGAGGCTCGCAACTGCGAACCGTGCATTTTCATCGCATAGACGTAGGCGCGGTTGAGAAGCGCTTCGTCGGCGGTAGGATCATAGGCCTTGACGGCCTCGATCAGCTCGAACTGACGCAGGATCGGCGCACGCTTGGGCTGCGGCGCCGGATCGACGAGCGCCGTCTGAGGGTCGTTTTTGTTTGCAGCTTGGGGCGCCGGCGGAACCGTCTCGGTCCGCGCCGGCAGGATAGTGACGCCAGGGGCTCCCTCGGGCGTCAGTACCGCTCCTCCTGACCGCCGTCGCGGTCGCTTTGCAGGGCGCGGATCAGTTCCGCCTCGGCCATGTTCATGTGCTGCGGCGAGGCCAGCAGAGCGACCGTTTCGGCCTCATCCTCGGCTTCCGTTCGCTCATCGACGCGTTGCAGCGTGGTGATGATGGTCTCGCGCAGTTCGTCCGGCACGACAGTGTCGTCGGCGATCTCGCGCAGGGCGACGACAGGGTTCTTGTCGTTGTCGCGGTCGATCGTCAGGGCGGCGCCGTTGGCGATGCTGCGGGCGCGGTGGCCAGCCATCAGCACCAGACCAAAGCGGTTCGGAACCTTCTCGATGCAGTCTTCGACGGTGACGCGGGCCATGAAATTCCTCGAACGCGGGGGAGAACCGCGTCAAATACAGATGAGGACGGCTTTTTGCAACGCCACAGGGGCGGAAGTTGGGCGTCAGGTCGGGCGGGCGTCGACGCCGACGGGGGCGCAAGCGGCCAGATCGCTCGCGGCCCCGCCATGCGGATGCGTCCATGCCGGCGCGATCTCGGCGATGGGGCCCATGACGAACCGCCGCTCGGCCGCGCGGGGATGGGGCAGGATCAATCCCCGAAGATCACCGCTCGATCGTCCGTAGGCGATCAGGTCCAGATCTAGCGTCCGCGGCGCATTGCGAACCGACCGCTCGCGGCCGAACGCGTCCTCGATCCGGCCGAGCGCCGCCATCAGGGCATGGGGATCGTGTTCAGTGCGGACGATGACCACGCCATTCAGAAAGGCTGGATCGTGCGGATCGGGCCAGGCCTGAGACGACCACCACGACGAGCGTGCGACGACATCAATCCCTTCGCTGCGAAAACGCGCGATCGCCGCCTCCAGCGCTTCGGTGCAGGACGACCATGCCCCCTTGTCATTGCAGCCCAGGGCCACGATGACTGCATCATTCAGGTCGAACCCGTCATCGATTCCGACGGCGACCGCGCGATCCGATTTTTCATCTCTTTCGACGGCTTCGACCATGTTTCATCCCACCGACCGGTTGGCGATCTTTATCGACGGCTCGAACCTCTACTCCGCCGCCCGCGCCCTGCAGCACGACATGGACTTCCGGCGGATGCTGGACTGGTTCCGCGAGAGGTCCATCCTGACCCGCGCATACTACTATACGGCCGTGGTCGAGGGCGAAGAATTCTCGCCGGTGAAGCCGCTGGTCGACTGGCTCGACTACAACGGCTTCTCGGTCGTCACCAAGCCGGTGAAGCGGTTCACGGACAATAGCGGCCACAGCCGGATCAAGGGCAATATGGACATCGAGATCGCGGTGGACATGCTGGAGCTGGCTCCGCACATCGACCATGCGGTGCTGTTCTCCGGCGATGGCGACTTCCGGCGGGTGGTTCAGGCGATCCAGGCCAGGGGCGTGCGGGTGACTGTCATCTCGACCCAGAAGACCCAGCCGCCGCATATCGCTGACGAACTGCGTCGTCAGGCCGACGTCTTCCTGGACCTGAACGATCTGATGGCCGACTTCGGCCGCCCGAAGGCCGCCCAATGACCCTGACGCCCGAACCGCCCCGCGACTGCCCATTGTGCCCGCGCTTGGTCGCCTATCGTCAGGAGAATGCGCGTCAGAATCCAGACTGGTGGAACGGGCCGGCCGCCTCGTTCGGCGATCCGAACGCGCGTCTGCTAATCGCCGGCCTCGCGCCCGGCCGTACCGGCGCCAACCGGACGGGACGTCCCTTCACCGGCGATCACGCCGGCTGGCTGCTGTACGACACCCTGAAGAAGGCCGGCTTTGCGCACGGCCATTACGATCCCAACGGCGACGATGACCTGACGCTGACGGACTGCATGATCACCAATGCGGTCCGATGCGCCCCGCCCGGGAACAAGCCTCTGCCGATCGAGGAGACGACCTGCCGTCCCTTCCTGATCGACCGGCTCAAACTGCTGCCGAATCTGAAGGTGATCGTGACCCTGGGCGACGTCTCGCGCCGCAATATCCTGAAAGCCTTCGGGCGGCCTGCGTCAGCGATGCCGGCGGGTCACGGGGCGCAGGGCGAAGCCGGCGGATACGTCATTCTGAACAGCTATCACTGCTCCCGGTTGAACACGAACACCGGTCGCCTGACGCCGCAGATGTTCGAGGACATCTTCGCGCGCGCCCGAACCCTGATCGAGGCCTGAGCCTCAGCCCTTGTCGCGCATCAGGCGGGCCTTGTCGCGCTGCCAGTCGCGTTCGGCCGAAGCCTCGCGCTTGTCGTGCAGCTTCTTGCCCTTGGCCAGCGCGATCTCCAGCTTCGCCTTGCCTGAATCGTTCAGGTAGAGCTTCAGCGGAATGATGGTCTGACCGTCGCGCTGGACCGCCCCCATCAGCTTGTCGATCTGCTTTCTGTGCAGCAGCAGCTTACGCGGTCGGCGCGGCTCGTGGTTGAAGCGGTTTGCCTGTTTGTACGGCGGGATATCGGCGTTGATCAGCACGATCTCGCGCCCCTCCACCGCCGCATAGCTTTCGGCGATATTGGCCCGGCCGTCGCGCAGCGCCTTGATCTCGGTGCCCAGCAGCTGGATCCCAGCCTCGATATTGTCTTCCAGGAAATAGTCGAACCGCGCGCGGCGATTTTCGGCGATGACCTTGGATTTCGATTGCGGCTTGGGGGCCATCAGATGACGCCCGCCGCCGCCATGGCGCGGTCGATGAAAGGTTTGACCGCATCGGAGGTCGGCGACAGCGGCAGACGCGCCTCCTCGTTGCATAAGCCGAGCTTGGCCAGGGCGTATTTCGTCGGCGCGGGCGAGTTGTCCAGGAACAGCGCCTTGCACAAACTAATCAGTCGGTCCTGCCAGTCGCGTGCTGTCGCATAATCTCCGGCAGTCATCGCATTGTGCAAGGCGACCATGGCCTCCGGCGCGACATTGGACGCCACCGAGATCAGGCCGACGCCGCCATGGGCGTGGTAGCCGAGATAGCTGGGGTCGTCGCCCGAGATGAGGTCGAACTGGCCATCGATGTTCGCTCGCATCCAGCTGACGCGGCTCATGTCGCCCGTGGCGTCCTTGATGCCGACGATGTTGGGGTGGGCCGCCAGCCGCGCCACCGTCTCATTGGACAGATCGGACCCCGTCCGGCCCGGCACATTGTACAGCAGGATCGGCAACTGCACGGCGTCGGCCACCGCTTCGAAATGCGCCGCCATGCCCGCCTGGGACGGGCGAATGTAATAGGGCGTCACGATCAAAGCCCCGTCCGCGCCCACCGTCTTGGCGTGGCGGGTCAGGTCGATGGCTTCCTTGGTATAGGGCGATCCGGTGCCCGCAATGACGGCGACGCGCCCGGCCGTCAGACGCGCGCACAGCTCGATGACGCGCTTGTGCTCATCCAGGTCCATGCTGGCGCCCTCGCCCGTCGTGCCCATCGGGACGACGCCGTGAACCCCTGCGGCGATCTGACGCTCGAGCAGTTTGGCGAATGCGGCTTCGTCCACGTTTCCGTCACGAAGTGGTGTGATCAGGGCGGTGATCACGCCCTTGAACAAGGGGGCGTTCATGAGACTAAGCTGGCCTGCGTGGGGAGTGACGATGGACGGATGTTCATCGCCTTTGCAATGAGCGCGGGACGTTAGGTCGCCAGCGGCTCCGCCGCAACCGGGATTGAATGGGAACAGGACAGATCATGATCGCGACCAGTCTGGCGGCGGCCCTCGCCGTCCTTGCGCCGAACCCGCAGGACGTCCTGCCCACCCAGCCTGTGCCCTATGCCTCGGCGTCTTCGTCCGTGCCCGGCTATTCGGCGACCTATCAGGGCCCCGTGCTGAACGATCAGGACACGGCGCTGTTTCGCCAAGGCCTCGCAGCCGCCCGCGCACGCGACGTGTTCGGCGCCCAGTCCGCCATGTCGCAGATCAGGGACGCCTCGGCTCGCAAACTGGTCGAATGGGCGCTGATCGACACCTCGGGCGAGCAACTGTCCTACTCGGACCTCGCGCGCGGTCAGTCCGATCTGGCGGGATGGCCGCGCGGCGAATCAAGACGCGCCGCCGCCGAAAAGGTGCTGGACCGCTCCGGCATGGGCGCGGACGCCGCCCTGGCCCTGATGTCTGACGGCAAGCCGACGACGGTCGAGGGGGCTATCGCCTACGCCTCCGCGCTGCAGCAGCGCAGCCGCCAGGATGAGGCCCGCGCCCTCGTCCGCGACTGGTGGCGCACCCGGTCGTTCGATGACGCGCCGCAATCGCGTATCCTCAGCCAATGGGGCTCCTGGTTGACGCCCGCCGATCACGAGGCCCGGCTGAATATGCTGCTGCTCGGTCCGCACGGGCCGGCGACGCGCAGCATGATCAATCTGGTCTCGCCCGATCGCGCCGCCATCGCCAACACGGTGATGACCCTTCGTTCGGCCTACAGCCCCGACGCCGTCATGGCCAATCTGACGCCCGCCCAGGCCGCCGATCCGGCGGTCGTGATGGAGCGTGTTCGCCTGCTGCGATCGCAAAACCGGCAATCCGAAGGCTTTGCGCTGCTGGCCAATCTTCCGCCGGCGCCGGGCCACACGACCGGCGACAACACCCTGTGGAGCGAGCGCCGCAACTACTTCCTCGACGCCCTTCAACAGGGCAATTGGCGCGCGGCCTATGACGCCATGAACGGCCACGGCTTCACCTCGGGCGACCGGATGGTGGACGCCGAGTTCTTCGCCGGCTGGGTCGCCCTGACCAAGCTGAACCAGCCCGAAGTCGCGGCCCGTCATTTCGAAGCCCTGCGCACCGCCTCATCCACGCCCATCACTCAGGGCCGCGCATTCTACTGGCTGGGTCGCGCCGCCGAGGCGCGCGGCGAACGCGACGCCGCCCTCGCCTATTATCGCAACGGCGCCCAGCATTGGCAGACCTTCTATGGGCAGCTGGCGGCCGAGAAGGCGGGCATGACCACGCTTCAGCTGCCCGGCGAACCCGTACCGTCTCAGACGGACATCGCGCGCTTCGAAGGCAATGAGATCGTCCGCGCCACACGCATCCTGGGCGAAACCGGCGAGATGAGCTTGCTGCGCGTGTTCGCCTATCAGCTGGACAATGATCTGCCGACCATCAACGACCTGGCCCTGCTGATGGACCTGTCGCGCGGGTATGGCGAGGGTTTCACCGCCATGATGGTTGGGCGCGCCGCCAGCCAACGGGGCTTCGTCATGCCCGAGCGGATGTACCCCGTCCGCGTCCCGCCCCAGGTCGCCGGCGCCGCACCGCTGGAATTCACCCAGGCGATCACGCGCCAGGAATCCAGCTTCGATCCCCGCGCCCGTTCCGGCGCCGATGCGCGCGGCATGATGCAGTTCCTGCCGTCCACCGCCTCCGGCGTCGCCCGCCGTCTGGGCATGAGCTATTCCGCCGAGCAGTTGTGGGATCCCGACTACAACATGACCCTGGGCAGCTATCACCTGGGCGAGCTGATGGCCGCGAACAACGGCTCCATGCTGCTGGCGACGGTCGGCTACAACGCCGGACCGGCACGCCCCAACCAGTGGATCGCCCGTTGCGGCGACCCGCGCGGCGATGCGATCAGGACGATCGACTTCATCGAGTGCGCGCCCTTCACCGAGACGCGCAACTACATGATGCGGGTGATGGAAAACATGGCGGTCTACAAGGCGCGCCTGAACGGCGGCACGGCGCCGCTGACGCCCTCGGCCGACATCTCGCGCGGATCGGCGGCCGGCGCGCGGCCCTACATCGCCTACTGAGCGCGGCGGGCCGCCAGCAGCGGCCCGCTCGGCCCCTCGATCCACTCGCCGTCCAGCCCGAAGACCTCGCGCATGACGGCGGGCGCCAGCGCCTCCATCGGCGCGGCGTCAGCGACTACGCAGCCCTGATCCAGAACCACGACGCGATCCGCCACGGCGGCAGCCAAGGTCAGGTCATGTAGGCTGACCAACACCCCCGCCCCACCGTCGGCCCTCGCCCTCAACCGTTCGAGCACAAGCCGCTGCGCATCCGGGTCCAGCCCCGCAATCGGTTCATCGGCCAGCAGCAGCGGGGCATCGACCACCAAGGCCCGCGCCAGCAGAACCCGCGCCCGCTCTCCCCCCGACATCTCCGCCACGCCGCGATCCGCCAGATGACCGGCGCCCATCTCATTCAGCGCCGCCCTGGCCCGCCCCAAGGCCTCGGCCCCCGACAGGAAGGGCGCCCCCAGGGCCGTGACCTCGATGGCCGGCAGGTTCCAGGCGATGCGTCGCTCCTGCGGCAGATAGGCCGCCCGTTCCGCGCGCTGACGATGGGACAGGTCTGTGATCTGCGTCCCGCCCAGCCGGACCTGACCGCCGGTGACCGTCAGCAGGCCGACCGCCGCGCGAATGGCGCTGCTTTTGCCCGCCCCGTTCGGCCCGCAAAGAGCCACGACCTCGCCCGCCGCGACCGACAGACTCACCCCCTCCAGCACAACGGCCTTGCCCAGCCGCGCCTGAACCGTCTCCAGCGACAACAGGCTCACAGCCGCCACTCCCGCGCCGCCCGCCAGGCGATCAGGGCGAACAGGGGCGCGCCGATCAGGGCGGTGAACACGCCCAGCTTCAGCTCCTGATCCGTCGGCGTCAGTCGCGCCAGCAAGTCCGCGACGATCAGCATCAGCCCGCCGGCCAGCGCCGAGGGCGCCAGAATTCGCTTCGCATCGCCGCGCACCGCCGCGCGCACCAGATGCGGCGCCACCAGGCCCACGAACCCGATGACGCCCGCCACCGCCACCGCCGCCCCCGTAGCCAAGGCCGCCGCGATCAGGGCGAAGACCCTCAACCGTCCCATATTCAGTCCGGACGCCGCCGCCCCCTCGTCGCCCAGGGTCAGCATGCGCAGACCGGCGCCCGATAAGGCAGCGAAGACGCCCGAGACGATAACGGCCGGCGTCACCCAGGCGACATCGACCCAGCTTCGGTTCTGCACCGATCCCAGCAGCCACGACATGACCTCTGCTGACGCGATCGGCGACGGCGACAGGTTGAAGATCAATGCGGTCGCCGCGCCCGCGAAACTGGACAACGCCACCCCGAAGAGGATCAGCGCCTCGGGCGCCCGCATAGCCCTGGACGCCGTGATCAACAGCCCCCCCGCCAGCGCAGCGCCCGCCAGCGCCGACACCTCGACCAAGCCCGGCACCGCCGCCGCGCCCAGCACGATGGCCAGCGCCGCGCCCAGGGCCGCCGTCGCCGACACCCCCAGCACGCCCGGATCGGCCAAGGGGTTCCGCAACAGCCCCTGCATGACAGCGCCCGCCAGCCCCAAGGCCGCGCCGACGACCAGGGCGCAGACCGCGCGCGGCGCCCGCACCTGCCACAACACTTCGGCCGGACCGGATGTCGGATCGCTGAAGGCAGCCGCATATTGATCGATGCTGAACGCCGTCTCGCCGGCAAGCACCGCCAGAGCCAGCGCCGCGACCATCAAACCGGTCAGAACCAGGCACAGCCGAACCGTTCTGTTCACGGCCGCCCCTTGGCCATCATCTCCACCGCGTCGGCGGCGAACCAGGCCGGGCATGTCAGGGTCGCGGCGGGCAGGCGCGCCGCAGTTCGGCCCTCGGCCGCTCGCGCGACAACCGGATGCCGCCCCGGTCCGCGCAGGTCGGCGCGCAGCTGATCGAAAAAGCCGAGCACAAATCTCACCGGCGGGTTCATCGCGATTCGCTCGACGCTGAGGGCGCCAAAACCGGGAGCGGCCGTCAGATTGCGAAATCCGGCCGCCCGCATCATCGCATCCATCAGCGTGCCTGGCCCCGCAGTGAAGCCCCCCGATGTCAGATAGACGGCCCCAGGCGCCTCAGCCACAGGTCTTACCGGCGCCGCCTTCGCCAGCTTGGCGTCCATCTGTTGCTCCAGAGCCCGCCCGCGCTGCATTTGACCAAGATCGCGCGCCACGGTTTGGATATTCCGGCGCACTCCGTTTAGGTCCACCGCATCAACGATGGTGACCACCTTAACCCCGCGCTGCGCCAGCGCCGTCAGCAGGCTTGGCTCGCCGCCCCAGTAGCGCACCACGACGTCAGGCTGAAACCCCACGGCGGCCTCGAGCGTCGGACGCAAATGCCTGCGACCGACCGCCTTCTGACTCAACCACGCGTCCGGATCGTCGGCGCGCGGCGACAACGCGATGTCTGCATCCGGCGCCAAGGCCAGAACATATTGATCCGCGCACTGATCCAGCGCCATGATCCGCATGGGCCGCGCCTCAGCCGCGCTGCTGCTAAACGCCAGAGCCGCCAAGGCGACGCAGATACGCTTCATCCTTCGATCAGACCGGCGAACAGGGCGTCCAGGGTCGTGCGAACCAGCGCCTGCCGATCGGACCACGGGAAATAGGGCTTGGTGATCATGAGAGACACGATCCCGTGCGCCGCAGCCCAAATCGCCTGCGCGATCGTGGCGGGATCGCCTTTCATGCGTCCGGCCGTCACGGCGTCGCCGACGGTCGCCTCCAATGTCGTGAACAGGCTGGAGCCCAGTTCGCGCGCCGCGTCCTGGGCACCCTCTCGCGCCTCGACCGGCCGTGTCAGATAGATCAGGCGATATGCGTTGGGATGGGCGAAACCGAAGTCGATATAGCCCTCGATCATCCGCCGCAGGCGCTGCTCTGGCGGAGCGGCCTCATCGGCGACGGCGGCGTTTGATGCGATCAACCGGGCGAAGGCGTCACGGCAGATTTCCTGCAGGATCGCGCCCTTGTCCGGGAAATGCATATAGAGCGCCGTCGACGACAGCCCGACCTCGTCCGCGATCTTGCGAATCGTCGCGCCTTCATAGCCGTGCTCGACGAAGATGCGCTCGGCCGCCGCCAGGATTTCGCCCCTACGCGAATGGCCTTCGCCCTTGGGCTTTCGGGTCGTGCGCGAGGCGTTCGAGGGTTCAGACAAGCCGCTGCTCCGGGTGAGGCGCCCTGAATAGCGACAATCCGTCCCGGACGCCAACCGACTTGCAGAACACGGTTGTTTGCAATAGCGATTGGGGGTTGTGGTGCTTTGGGGGCGCTTGCGGTGAAGGATTGGGCGCATCCGGGGATCAGGCCCCGCCGAAACGGCGCCTCACGACGCACGCCGAGCGGTTTCCAGGTCACGACCTTGATCCTGCTTACGCTGACATCCGCCGTGGCGCTGATCCGCTGGCCTGAAAACGCCATCGACGTCGCCTTGGTGGTGTTCCAGGCCGCCTTCGTCGTGTGCGCGCTGTGGAAGGCCGTTATCGGCATCGCCAGCCTGCGACGCCCGGCGCCTGTTCCGCGTCCGATCGAATGGCCGCGCTACACCATTCTGGCGGCGCTTTACGATGAGGCGGCGGTGACGCCGCAACTGATCGCCAACCTCAGCCGGATCGACTATCCGGCGCACCGGTTGGAGGCCTTCATCGTGCTGGAAGCGCATGATGAGGCCACCCTGGCCGCAGCCCAGGCGACGCCCAAACCGCCGTGGGTGAAAATCCTGATCGCACCGCCCGGCAGCCCCCAGACCAAGCCGCGCGCTTTGAACTACGCCCTGGGCCACGCGCGGGGCGATCTGGTCACCATCTATGACGCAGAGGATCGACCGCATCCGCAACAACTCCGCCAGGCGGCGGCGCGCTTCGTCGCACAGCCCCGGCTGGGTTGTCTTCAGGCGCCGCTGCGCATCCGAGCATCCGGCAAGCCTCGCTCCCGGTTTCTGGATCGGCAGTTCGCCTTTGAATATGCGGCCCTGTTTGAAGTGACCTTGCCGGGCATGGCGCGGCTGGGCCTGCCTTTTCCGCTTGGCGGCACCAGCAATCATATCCGTATGACGGCTCTGCGCGGCGCGGGCGGCTGGGACGCGCACAATGTCACCGAGGACGCTGACCTGGGCTTTCGCCTGTGGTCGCTCGGCTGGAAGCTCGGCGTCATCGACAGTCCGACTTGGGAGACACCGCCGGGCGCGATGGACCGATGGCTGCCTCAGCGCACCCGATGGCTGAAGGGTTATATGCAGACCTGGGGTGTGCATACGCGGCGTCCCAACGCCCTGGGCCGTCGCGGAAGCTTGTCGCTGGTCATGACCTTGGGCGCGGCCATCCTTTCGGCGGCCGCCCATGCCCCGACGCTGGCCTGGCTGGTTCTGGCCATCGCCGTCTGGGCGCTTTCCGGCGTCCTGCCGCCCCTGCCCGATGGCTCACTGGGAGTGCTGGCGCTGGGCGTCATCGCCGCCTGGATGAGTTGTGCGGCGGGAGCACGACGCGCCGGGCTCGATTATCGGCTGGGCGATGTGCTGGCTGCGCCAGCCTATTGGGCGTTGCTCAGCCTCGCCTTCGTCCATGCGGCCTGGCGGCTGGCGGTCGAACCGCACGTCTGGGACAAGACCCCGCACGATCGCGACGATCAGATGCCGGAATTGACCGCCGTGGCGCTGGACGCTGGACGCGAGGCGGCCTGAGCGCCTATCAGCCCGACAATGGCGCCCGTCCTTTCAAAAACTCCCGAAACCCTCGTGACCTCCGGCTGGTCGGACTATGCCCTGCTGGACAGCGGCGACGGCAAGAAGCTCGAGCGATATGGTCGCTACACCGTCGTCCGGCCCGAGCCGCAGTGTTTCTGGTCGCCGCGCGATCCTGCGGCCTTCGAAGACGCCACAGCGACATTCGATCCGCAGCAGGAAGAGGAAGACAGCGGTCGCTGGCGTTTCGACAAGCACGGCCCCATCGCCTCCTTCCCGTTGAAGTGGCGCGACGTCAAGTTCACCGGCCGCTTCACCCCATTCCGCCACCTCGCCTTCTTCCCTGAACAGGCGGCAAACTGGGAATGGCTGGACGGACGGGTGCGTGACTTCACACGTTCAGCCGGCCGCGCGCCGAAGATCCTGAACCTGTTCGGCTATACCGGCGTCGCCAGTCTGGCTGCGGCCGCCGCGGGCGCCGAAGTCACCCACGTCGATGCCTCCAAGAAGTCGGTCGCCTACGCCCGCGACAACGCCGAACAGTCGGGCCTAGCCCAGCATCCAATCCGGTGGATCGTCGAGGACGCCCGCAAATATGTCGCGCGCGAAGTTCGTCGCGGCTCGAAATACGATGGTGTCATTCTGGATCCGCCCAAATACGGGCGCGGCCCTACTGGCGAAGTCTGGCGACTGTTCGAGGACATGCCGGGCCTGCTCAAGGACTGCGCCGCCCTGCTGGCGGACGATGCCGACTTTCTCCTGCTGAACGCCTATGCGGCCCGCGTGTCCGGCCTGTCACTGGCGCACCTGATGGTGGAGGCGACCCAGGATCGCGGCGGCCGGATCGACTGGGGCGAACTGGCCCTGTCCGAAGACGGCCCGGACGCCCGCGCCATCGGCCTGTCCTTCTTCGCGCGGTGGAGCAAATGACCGAACGTGTCATCACCTCCCTGACCAACGACACGGTCAAGGCCGTCCGCGCCCTGCACATGCGCAAGGAACGCTACCAGACAGGGACCTTTCTGGCCGAGGGTCTGAAGTTCATCGGCGAGGCTCTGGACCTGGGCCGCGCCCCCCGGATGCTGCTGGTCGGCGAGGACGCCCGCCCCCATCCGCTGCTGGACCGCGCCAGGGCCGCAACGATCAAGGCTGGCGGCGACATCGTCGTCGTCACCCACGCCATCCTCGAAAAGATCAGCCGTCGCGACAATCCGCAGACCGTGCTCGGCGTGTTCGAACAGGCCTATGCCCCGCTAGACAGCCTGAACCCTGGCTCCGCCCCCTGCTGGGTCGCGCTGGAGCAGGTGCGCGATCCCGGCAATCTCGGCACCATCATCCGCACGGCGGACGCGGCCGGTTGCGGCGGTGTCATCCTGATCGGCGATTGCGTCGATCCCTATTCGGTTGAGGCCGTGCGCGCGACCATGGGCTCGGTCTTCGCCGTTTCGATCACCAAGACGACGCCCGAGGCTTTCCTGACCTGGCGCAAGACCTGGCCCGGCAGCGTCGTCGGCACCCGACTGGACGCCAAGGTCAGTCACCGCTCGGCCGTCATGCAACAGCCGTCGCTGATCCTGATGGGCAATGAACAGGCCGGCCTGACCGACGACCTGGCCGCCGCCTGCGACGTCAACGTCAAGATTCCGATGCGTGGCCGCGCCGACAGCCTGAATCTGGCCATCGCCACCGGCATCATGGTCTATGCCGCGACGGATGAAGCCTAGCGCTTCTCCTCCGGCGCCACGCGGCCCATGCCCCACAGGGCCGCGATGGTGACCAGGGCAGAAATCGCCAGATAGCCGCCGACGGCTCCCGGCCCGAATCGCTCGGCCAGCTTCAGCGCAATGTAAGGCGCAAGCGATGCGCCCAGGATGCCCGCCAGATTAAAGGCCATCGACGCGCCGGTGTAGCGCACCGCAGTCGGGAACGGCCGCGCCATGGCGGCACCGATGGGGCCATAGGTGCAGCCCATCAGGGCGAACCCCAGCGCAAAGAAGATCAGCAGGCCGCTGAGGCCGCCTCCGAACAGCGGCGCGAACACAAAGCCGAACAGGCCGATCCCGACCGACGAGGCGATCAGCACCCTGACCTGACCGTATCGATCCGCCAGCAAGGCTGTCACGGGGATGAAGGCGGCGAAGAACAGCACGCCAATCAACTGGATGGGCAGCACATCGGCCCGCGCCAGCCCCATTCCCGTCGTCGCCCAGCCCAGGGCGAAGACGGTCATCAAATAGAACAGGGTGAAGGTCGTCACGCCGCTGAAGGTGCCCAGAACCAGCGCCGCCTTGTGATGGGCGAACAGGGTCACGGCCGGCGCCTTCACGCGCTCGTCACGGTCCACCGCCTTCTGGAACTCGGGCGTCTCGGTGATCTTCAGCCGCACCCACAGGCCGACGAACACCAGCACGGCGCTCGCCAGGAATGGAATGCGCCAGCCCCAGGCCTCGAATGCGGTCTCGCTCATCGTCGATGTCAGGACGATGAAGGATGTGGTGGACAGGATGAAGCCGATGGGCGCGCCCAGTTGGGGGAACATGCCGAACCAGGCCTTCTTTCCGGGCGGCGCGTTCTCTGTCGCCAGCAACACCGCCCCGCCCCATTCGCCGCCCAGACCCAGGCCTTGTCCGAACCGGCACAGGGCCAGCAGCAGGGGCGCCAGCAGGCCGACCTGCTGGTGCGTCGGCAACAGGCCGATCGCCACGGTCGACAGGCCCATCGTCATCAGCGCCGCGACCAGCGTCGCCTTGCGCCCCACCCGGTCCCCAAAATGCCCAAAGGCCAGGGCGCCGATGGGCCGCGCGAAGAAGGCGATGGAAAAGGTCGCGAACGACGACAGAAGCGCCGTCCCCGGATCCTCGCCCGGGAAGAACAGCGTCGGGAACACCAAAACGGCCGCCGTGGCGTAGATATAGAAGTCGAAGAACTCGATCGTCGTGCCGATCAGGCTGGCGAACAGCACGCGGCCGGTGGAGTTCTTCGGCAGGACGTCGGACATCTTCTTCTCCCGGTTGTCCCAGCGATGCCCGTTTCCCTCCCGCCGCGTCAAGGCGATCAGGTACCGCGCGGCTTGACCCGGTTCGTCGCTTGCGCCTCGGCCGGGTTTTCTGGCCACGGATGACGGGGATAGCGGCCGCGCATCTCCGCACGCACCGCCGCCCACGAGCCCGACCAGAAGCGTGGCAAGTCCTTGGTGACTTGCACCGGCCGTCGCGCCGGCGACAGCAGGGCCAGGGTCAACGGCACGCCGCCCACGGTCGGATGCGTCGTCACGCCGAACAGTTCCTGCACCCGAATGTCCACGCGCGGCCCGCCCTCGGCGGCGTAGTCGATGTTCGCTGAGCCCAACGGCGTGACCAGACGCGAGGGCGCCAGCTCGTCCAGCCGGCGTTGCAGGTCCCAAGGGATCAGTCCGCGCAGGGCCTCGGCCAGACGACCGTCAGCTATCCCGGCCAGCGACTTGGCCCCGTCCAGCAAAGGCCACAGCCAGTCCTCACGCGCGGCCAGCAGGGCATTGTCCGACACATCAGGCCAAGCTGGGTCGCGCGCTTGTAGAAAGGCCAGCCGTGCGCGCAGTCCCGACGCCTGCTCGCCCCATTCCAGCGCGCCCAGCCCATCCGCCTCGATCTCGGCCCGAAGGGCGGCGGTCAAGGTCTTCGCATCCGGCGCGCCGACGATCTTTTCGTCCAGCACGATGGCCCCGATGCGCCGCGAGCGCCGGATCACCGATCGCCCCGACGGTTCACGCGCCAGTCGGTCCTCCGTCGAGATCAGGCGCGCCAGATCGCTGTCGATCCGGTCCGCCTCCAGCGCCGCCGCCAGTCGCACCCGGTCGCGCGTATCGCCGCCGCCAAGATCGGCGATCGCCAACCAAGGCTCACGCGCCAAATGGTCGGTCGCCTCCAGCACGGCCCCTCGCCCGCTGGCGAGAAGGTATTCACCCGCCTTGCCCCGCGCCTTTGCGATCCGCTCGGGAAAGGCCTCGGCCAGCAGCAGTCCAGCATCGATCGTCCGTCCCGATCCGCCGCCCGCCGCGCGCGCCCAGCGCTGCGCCAGCTTGATCGAATCGCGCGCTCTCTGGGTCCGATCGCGCTCCAGCCCGATCAGGCGATCCGCCAGATCGACGCTCGATCCGCCCAGACCCGGCTCGCTCAACACCGCCGCGATCCGTGCGCCCGTCATCGCATCGCCGGCGTCGGACGCCACGGCGACCATATGCGCCAGCCGCGGCGACAGCGGGATCTTCGTCAGGCGCAGCCCGTGTTTCGACAGTCCGCCATCGGTATCCAGCGCCCCCAACCGTGTCAGCACCTTGCGCGCCTCGGCCATGGCCCCAGCTGGCGGCGGGTCAAGCAGGGCCAGCCCCTCCGCCGAGCGTGCGCCCCATCGCGCCAGGTCCAGCGCTAGCCCGGTCAGGTCCGCCTCCTGGATTTCCGGCCGTTGATGCGGGACCAACCCGCGCGTCTGTTCCTCATCCCACAGGCGGTAGCAGACGCCCGGCTCGGTGCGCCCGGCCCGGCCGCGCCTCTGTTCGGCGGAGGATCGGCTGACCTTGACCGTCGCCAGTCGGGTCAGGCCGCTGGACGGTTCGAACCGCGGCACGCGCGACCGGCCGCCGTCGATCACCACCCGCACGCCTTCGATGGTCAGGCTGGTTTCGGCGACCGATGTAGCCAGCACCAGCTTGCGCCGCCCCGCAGCCGCCGGTTCGATGGCCCGGTCCTGTTCGGCCCGGTCCAGTCCGCCGTACAGCGGCACGACATCGATGTTCGGTAGCCGCAGCCGCTCGTTCACCAGCTGAGCGACCCGATGGATTTCGCTCTGTCCTGGCAGGAAGACCAACACCGATCCGGCCTCCTCACCCAGCGCTGTCAGGCAGGCGCGCGCCACAGCCTCTTCGAACCGTTCGGACGGATTGCGACCCAGATACCGGGTCTCGACCGGCCAGGCCCGGCCCTCGGCCTCGATCACCGGCGCGCCGTCGAGCAGGCGCGAGACCCCGACCACATCCAGCGTCGCGGACATGACCAGCAGCCGCAGATCCCCACGCAGCAGCTTTTGCGTGTCTCTCGCCAACGCCAGCCCGAGATCGGCGTCCAGGCTGCGTTCATGAAACTCGTCGAATAAGACCGCGCCCACGCCGTCCAGCCCCGGATCGTCCAGAATCATTCGCGTGAAGACGCCCTCGGTAATCACCTCAATCCGCGTATTCGGCCCGATGCTGCTCTGCAGCCGGGTGCGATACCCCACCGTCCCGCCCGGCTGTTCGCCCAGGGTCGTCGCCATCCGCTCGGCCGCCGCCCGTGCGGCCAGGCGTCGCGGTTCCAGCACCAGCACCTTGCCCTCCAGCCAGGGCTGATTCAGCAGAGCCAGCGGCACGACCGTGGTCTTGCCCGCACCCGGCGGCGCCGCCAGCACGGCCGTATTGCCCGCGCTCAGGGCGACTTTCAGCGGTTCAAGCACGGCGTGGATGGGCAGCATGCGTCGCCTCTAGCCTGCCGACGTGTGATCACGAAAGCGTCGTCGCGCCTTAACCACCCCGTCATGCGCGTTGCGCGCCGCCTCATCCGTCGCTAGCGTCCGCCCCAAGCAGCCGAGGGGCTGCATCAAAACGTGGGGGTATTTTATGTGGCGCGTTAAGTCGCTCGACGCGATCCTTGCCACGGCCGAGAAGAAGTCGCTTCACCGGTCGCTTGGTCCTATTCAACTGACGCTTCTGGGGATCGGGGCCATCATCGGCACCGGAATCTTCGTCCTGACCGCTTCGGCCGCCCAAAAGGCCGGACCGGGCATGATGATCAGCTTCGTCATCGCCGGCGCCGTCTGCGCGGTCGCAGCGCTCTGCTACTCCGAACTGGCGTCGATGGCCCCGGTTTCGGGCTCAGCCTACACCTACACCTACGCCGTGATGGGCGAACTGCTGGCCTGGACGGTCGGTTGGGCGCTGATCCTGGAATACGCCGTGGCGGCCTCGGCAGTGTCGGTCGGTTGGTCGGGTTATGTGCTGGGGCTGATAGAACAGGGGCTCGGATTCGATTTCCCCGACCTCCTATCCGCCGGGCCGACCTGGTCGATGAACGGTTTCATCCCCACGCCTGACTTCTCGGCCGGGATCGTCAACATCCCCGCCATCGTGGTGGCCTTGCTTGTGACCGCTCTGCTGATGGTCGGCACGACGGAATCGGCTCGGGTCAATGCGGTCTTGGTGGCGATCAAGGTCATCGCCCTGACGGTCTTTATCGTCATCACCCTGCCTGTCGTCCAATCGGCCAACCTGTCGCCCTTCGCGCCTAACGGCCTGTTCGGCCAGTATTCCGGCATGGGTATCGTCGGCGCCGCGGCCTCAATCTTCTTCGCCTATGTCGGCTTCGACGCCGTTTCGACGGCCGCCGAAGAGACCAAGAACCCGCAGCGCAACGTGCCCATCGGCCTGATCGGCTCGTTGGCCATCTGTACGGTCTTCTATCTGCTGGTCGCGCTCGGCGCCGCCGGCGCCATCGGCGCTCAGCCAGTTCTGGGCGCCGCCGGTGAAGCGGTCCAGCCGGGCTCGCCCGCCTTCGTCGCCGCCTGCGCCCTGCCTTCCAACGCCGAAATGCTGGTCTGCTCTAACGAGGCCCTGGCTCACGTTCTGCGCGTCGTTGGTCACCCCCAGATCGGCAACGCCCTTGGCACCGCCGCCCTGCTGGCCCTGCCGTCGGTCATCCTGATGATGATCTTCGGTCAGACCCGCATCTTCTTCGTGATGGCGCGCGACGGTCTGCTGCCGGAAGGCCTGACCAAGATCCACCCCAAGTGGAAGACGCCCTATATCGTGACCGCCGCCACCGGCATCGCGGTCGCCATCGCCGGCGCCCTGTTCCCGGTCGGTCAGCTGGCCGACATCTCGAACTCAGGCACCCTGTTCGCCTTCTTCATGGTGTCGATCGCGGTGCTAGTGCTGCGGGTCAAGGATCCGAACCGCCGCCGTCCGTTCCGTACGCCGCTGATCTGGGTGTTCGCGCCCCTGTCGGCGTTTGGCTGCGCCTTCCTGTTCTGGAACCTGCCGCACGACGCCAAGATGGTGCTGCCGATCTGGGGCGGCATCGGCCTGGTGATCTACTTCCTGTATGGCTACCGCAAGAGCCACCTGGGTCGCGGTCTGGTCGAGGTTCACGAAACGGACCGCGACGTTCCGCCGCCGCCCGTGCCGCCAATCAGCTAAGACCAAACCGGGCCTGTCGCACCAATAGCGGCAGGCCCATCTATCGGCCTCAAGTAGCCCGCAAGGGCAATAGGCCAAGAATAAAGAAAGGCCCCGGATCGCTCCGGGGCCTTTTTTGTCTTGGTGCGGATGAGAGGACTCGAACCTCCACGCCTCTCGGCGCTGGAACCTAAATCCAGTCGAAGAACGTCTAACCCTCCGCTTTCTTTGGCTTTTCAGGCGTCACATTCTCGATTGTGCCGTATGCGTGACGCAGAGCGTCGCGAAGGTCGTCTCGTGACGTGTGGGCGTAGCGCATGGTCGAGGATATGACCTCGTGTCCAAGCAGCTTTTTCACAGCCGCCAGATTGCCTCCCGTCTTACGGAGAAGCGTCGTGCCGGCGTGGTGGCGGTCGTCGTGAACGGCCCGGGCCTGAACCCCGGAGCGACGATTGGCGGCGCTCGCTGCGGATTGGTAGGCGCGCCAGTGAATGGCCGTCAGAGAGCCGTCCTTCATCTCCCTGAACCACACCGTGTCGAGCTCGGCGGCGACGGCCCTACCGATTCGCGCCCGCATCTCGGCGGCGTCCTCTTCTAGAAGTGTCACAACGTGGGGGCCGTTCTTCCGAACCGCGGTGTAGATGTCCATCGTCTTCCCGTCGTCGTGGACGGCCGAGAGCGGGAAGAAGGCCTCGCGCAGCCGAACGCCGTATCGCTGGATGAAGCGCTGGATCGGCTGATGCCAGTGAGGCAGTTGATCGGAACGAGCCTTCAGCTCCTCCTCCGTGAACCAGCGCACGACCTCGCGCGGCTCTTCAAGGCGCAGCTCTGACCAGTCGATCTCGCGCATCTCGACTTCGAGGTTCTTGCGCGCATAGCGGATGATCGGCCGGAGCGTGGTGTCGATGATGTCGCGGTTCACCGTCGCTGCGCTGGGGAGCTTGTTGATCGCCTTGCGGTTCTTGCCGCGGCGGATAGCCTCGACCCGCCGCGAGTTCACAGCCTGGGTGACCTTCAGCGGGCCGATGTCGGTCAGCTTCGTCCGCGGCCCCAGGTGACGAAGCATGATCTCGACGCGATGCGCGGTCGTCTTGGCGCTCTTTCGGCCGGCGACCTTGGCGGCGAACCAGAGATCCGCCGCCGCCTCTAGGGTGATGTCCTGGTGTAGACCTCCCATGAGCGCCTTCCGGAACTCACGGTTTTCGATCTTGGCGGCGTCTTCCTTGAGGCGCGCGCCGGTCGAGCCGCGGTATCGCTCACCGTTAACGGTGAAGTCGTACCACCAGATGTCGCCGCGTTTATAGACCGGCACGTCAGGGCCTCCAGATAGGCATTCAGGTCGTCGCGCCGCACGCGCCACTGGCGCCCGATCTTGCCGGCGCGCAGGGAACCATCGGCAATGATGGCGCGCAAGGTGTGCTCTCCTACTTGGAGCTCACGACAGGTTTGGTCGAAGGTCAGAACGAAGTTGTCGTTCGCCGCGCTCATCTCCAAACTCCCTTGCGTTCTCTCCGGGCTGCGTTTTCTTCGCGCCGGTATGGATCTCCGAAGCTCGTCTCGCTGATAGCCAGCCCCTCGCGGACCAGCTGGGCGCCCAGGTCGCGTCCGCTGACCGTGCAGACCGCGACGTTGCGGCGATACCGATCGGTGTCGGTGATTGTGCAGCGGGCGCCGGCGCTGGCCAGTTGACGCGCTCGGGCGGTCGCGGCTGATGCCGTGGACCGGGCGACAGGCGAGCAGGCCCAAACATCCGGTCGCTGACGGCAGCGGGTGTAAGGCGCGAATTCGCCGGCATCGATCCCAGCCAGGCGCACCCGGTGGCGCTCGCCGTCGGGGGTCACGCACCGCCCTGAATCCCCATCGCTCAGGAGCAGGCTCGCGCAGATCAAGACGACGGCGCTCATCCCTCCCCCTTCCCATTGCGGGCGAGGAAGGCGCGGGCAGAGTTTACGGCTTTCCGGTGAGCCAGATAATGGGCGTGGCGCTCGGGACCGACGTCTCCTTTTGCAATCTCGGTCAGAACCTTTCGCGCCTCGCGCCCGTCTGCAATCAGACCATCCAGAGCGTCAGCGGACTCCGTTTCAATACAGGCCGCCCGATCTGCCTTTCCAATATAGCCGTTCGCGATGATACGCAGTCGTGCCGCCAGCTTCTCCAGCGCGTCTAGGTCGATGACCTTTTTGGTGGCCTCACCGATATGGTCGGTCATGTCGGTTCACCTGTCGGGGCGGCGGGGAGCGGCATCCAGTGGGTAGGCCACCACTCGCCGTCAGAGGCATAAGCGCCACACTCTGAAAGCGTCCAATAGCCGCCGGATGACCACTCAACGACGGTGTAATCACCCTCAGCCCAGCCCAGCACTTTCGTCCCATCCTTCGGCGCGGTGCTGATGTCCTGCCACCCGCCCCCTTCCGGCAGCGGCGATGCGGGGGCGGCTGCTAGGGCTGCGGCATAGATCGCGTCCAGCAATTTCCCGTTCACATAAGCCTCTCCTTCAAAGACTTTCGGGTAGTCTTTCAGAAGCGCGCGCTGCATGGCGAGTTCTTGTTCGCGCGTCGGCTCCACAGGCACCAGGCGCAGCGCATCGGTGGGGGTCTGGGTCATTGGGGCGTGTCCTTGAAAACGCGCTGCATCGCCTCGAAAGCCGCGCGCTGATTTTCGAAGTATGTGGCTTCGCGCTCTTCGGAGACTTCGCCCTCGCCGTGGCAGGTCGGGCAATCGCGCTCGCCATAGTTTGCGCAGACGCACAGGTCGCCGCCGCAATAGCAGTCAACCGTTCCGTCGCCCTGACAGCGCGGGCAGATCACGCCATCGCTGTCGTAGATGCCGTTCCAGGCGCTCACTTCTGTGTCTCCTGCTGTAGGGCTTCGGTGATGGCTTCAACGATCATGCTTATGGCGTGGTCGCCTTGAGAGACGGGCGAGTGACCGTCACCCATGCCGTGCGACGCTACAGGTGATCCGCACATGCACGTTTCGTGGTCGTCAATCGGCCATTCTCGGACGCGACTGCGCGTTTCCTCCAACGCCTTCGCCAGCCGATCCGCTCGGGCTTTCTCGGCTGGAACGTCGGCAGGCGATGGGAGGTCGTAATCAAGACCCACCTTCAGTCGGTCATGCGCCTCCATCCACTTGTAGGCGAGCATCGATGCCTCGGCGTTTCGTGCTTGGGCTGAAGTGGCGCAGGCGATGGCTTCGGTCAGCGACTTGAACCCGTTTGCTTCCGCGACAAGCTTCATGTGGTCGTAGAGTTCGGCACGGCGCTCAACAGACAGCCCCGCAGCTTCGGGGGTTTGGGAGGGGGCGGTCATCGTGACAGCCTTTCCTGAACGTCGTCGCAGTCAGAGACGAAGTTGTCGGGGTCTGCGATCTGCTTGGCGTAATCAGGATGACATGGCGCGACCGGGTAGCAGAGATCGCGCTGGTGGCCCTCGGTGTATTCGTCAATGTCGATCAGAACGCCGTTGACGCACTCAACGTCCTGACCGAAGCGGTTGCCTAAGAAGCCATTGCGGCAGTGTTTGCAGTCTCTCACGACTTCTCCCCTTCCTTCGCGGCGGTCGATTTCAGGGCGGAGAGGGCTTGTTCCGCCTGATTTCTTGCAGCCTGCGCTCGATACTCTGCCGTCGTCAGGGCATCGTTGTTCTCCGTTGGCTCGGCAAAGTTGATCGCGACAGCCAGTTCCTTGTCCGCATCAATCAACTCACGCATAGCCTCTCGCACCCTGTCGGCATCGGCGGCGGGGGTCGGGGATGGGTGGGCGAGAAGCCGGGACGAAACGGCGAGACGGACGGCGTGGACGCCAACGCGCGCGCCGTGAAGGTCTGGTTCTGGCCTGTCGAGACGTTCGTTGATGTCGCGCAACATCGAGACGACTGGATCAGCATCGGTTTCCGCGTGATGGCAAACCGCCTTCATGTCCCCCGCCGCCCCTTCGTCCAGGGCCTCGGCCTGCATAGCCGCCTTCAGGCCCTTCAGGTCTTCGGTATAGGGCGTGATGTCTGGCTGTTCGTCCTGGGCCTCGGCTCGGGCGGGGGTGGTGGAGAGGCGTTCGATTTCCGCCGCAGCCAGCTCTAGATGCCGCGCACAGGAACCGCCGTCATTCAGAGCGTCACGAACCATGTTGGCCCGCGCCCGCAGACCTTCAGGCGACACAGACTCCAACGCCCCCCCCTGCTGGCCTCCCAAGGTGAGGGGGCGGGCTGATAGGAAGGCGAGGATGCGGTCCGTCAGTCGCAGGGACTTCTTGACGAAGTTCTCGCCGCCTGGGTGACCCTCGTCCTTCTTCTTCCACGCGCTGGGATCAACAATCCGCGCCACCGCCTCCCGCGTCTCTCCGCTCGGTTGGGGGCGGAGGGCAAGGATGGCGTCTGCGGCTTCTTCATGCCCGACGATTTCGGCTGAACACGATCCGATCTCGCCAAGCTCGATGTGGTCGCGCATCACGGAAATCAACCGCTCCCGCTCCGACCCGCTCGCTTCGACCAGAGCGGTGGGGGCGACAAGAGGCAGGATGATTTCTGCGAGGTCGCTAACGTTGACCTTGGCGAACGCAGATTGCGGCGTTGCCCCGGTCGGGATGATCACGTCGCCTTCGAAGCCGTTCTCGTCTTCCTCGCGGAAGGCGTCAGGCCGTTGGCGCTGAATGTCTTCTGCCAGCGCCTCCATGATGGCGGTGTGAAGGTTTCCGACGCTCAGCGGGCCGGGTGTGGGGGCTTGGGTCGCGGTCATGCGGCGGCTCCGAAAAGTTGTTGCTGAGAACGTCGCTCGGGCGGCCATTGCAGAGAGCGGCTCGCAGCCATGGCGTCCCAGCGCCCGGCCGCCTGCTGCACGGCCCACAGGTAGTGGGCGCCGAGAACCTTGCGGCGGTTGTGATTGCGGGCGATGTCGGTGCTGTCGGCTGACGTGATGGGCCAATCACAGCCGGGCTTCAGAAGCTGAAGACCGCGGAAGAAGTGGATTGGCGGGATCTGACCGAACGCGGCATGGATCCCGTCGAACAGCTCGTCCATCCGCTCGCAGAACGGCAGCGACAGGATGGTGCGATACTCGCCTGTGGCGCCGACGCAGAGCCGGCCAAACCGCTCCAGCAATGCAATCGCCCGATCGATAGGCTCGTCCAAGTGATAGACGGGGACGCCATAGTCCTTCAGGTCGGCTGGCCACTCGCGGATGAAGTAGTCCAGTTCCTGAGTGCCAGTTCCGATTGGGTCAGGGATAACGGCCCATGCGCAGTTTCCGTCCAGGCACCAGCGCCGGCAGAAGTCGTAATAGGCCTGCCAATAGGCGTCGCTGAACTCTGTGCCTTTCATCCATGCGGAGAAGATGCCGTTGTCGGCGAACCACGACCGGGCATTGGCGTCGATCCACTCGACCTGATCAGGCCGGAAATACGACACGCAGTAGTCCCGGCGCCCAAGAGCGTGCAGGACCGAATACGGGGTGATCGGCGTGCCGTGATGGCTGCAGGGGAAAGCTCGCTCATCGCTCCACCTTCACGCCGCACGGGCAGATGCCGCCGCGCCAGACCTCGATGACTGTGATGTCGTCGCCCATGAGCTGAAGCAGAGCTTTCGCCACGCCGTAGTTGGTCGGCTCAGCGATCACGTCGTCCAGCAGCCGGTGTTCGAAAGCGGCTTCCAGATACTGACGCAGGCGCTGGTGCATGAACCGCGCATCCCGGATCGGCTCAGCGGCCCAGAAGACGCGGACGTGCCATGTGTGGCCGTGGACCTGTTCGGCAAACTCGCCCTTATGGGCGGCGTCGAAGGTTGTCTCTGTCCAGTCGAGCGCGATCATCGCCCCTCCCCCTCATTTGCGGGGCTGTCTTCTCCGGTGGCGCTCGGACGGTTTGCGGGCATGACCTCGGGCAGTCGATCCAAGCCGACGAGGTGGATGCCGAGCGTCACGGCTTGCAGTTCAGCGATCAGCCGAGCGTTGTTGGGTTGTCCCTGCTTCTCCGCCATCAGACGCGGGCCTCCGATTGGGCGCGGAGGACAGGCCACAAGTCGCCGCGACGGATACGTTGAATGGTGGTTCGATTGACGCCGTAGAGTTCAGCCAGAGCGGCCGTCTTTCTGGGATCTGCTCGGATGAGGTCAGCGTCCTCTGCGGTCAGTTTTGCTTTCGGGTTGCCCTCGCCGCGATGCCACGTATTGGCGAGCCCGCCTTTGCGCCCAGCCTCCCTGCAGCGTTCAGGCTGGGTCGCGCCGAAAGATCGCTTGCGCTGAACCATGTCGGCCATGTTGGAGGCATGATCGCCGAGGTAGAGGTGATTGGGGTTGATGCACAGCGAGACATCGCACTTGTGGCAGACGTATCCAGACCCCGGATCGACGCCACTGAACGCGCGAAATGCTGCTCTTGAGGCCAACTCGGATTTGCCGTCGATCGTGACGTAGCCTCGCAGCCGACCTTTCTGCTCATAGGCCGAACCGGTCCAGAGCCAGCAACCGGAGTTGAGGTCTGGGGCTACAGCCCCTTCCAGCTTCTCGATCAGCGATGTGATGGTCTCAGGCATGGGTGGCCTCCGCTTTCTTGGCGGCGGCTTTTTCCCGATCCTTGGTGAGCCGGTTCGCGCTCCACGCCCAAACGACGGCCTCGATGTCGGAAGCCGTCGCGGCATAAAGCCATTCGGTGTGGTACCAGCCCCAGCTATAGGAATAGCCGCCGCTTTCGTAGAAATGCTGGACGACGGGCTGCGCGGCCTGAATGAAGAAGCCTTGGACGTTCCTCATCGCCAAGATTTCGGCGACTTCCTCAGCATCCGGAGCGTCGTCCTGCTCACCGAAAGTCGAGAGAACGGGACATTGCTGATAGAGCAGCGCCTGAGCGTCTTCAGGCAGGGAGTCGATGAAGGTCTCGCTGAACACGTCAGCGGGTCGTTCGACCGAAACCTGTGATGCGATGTGGATCAGGTGTTCGATGCGGCAAAGGCCGTCGTACCAGTTTTCCTGCGATGTGATGGTCTGGTCAGACATCAGGCGGCGTCTCCGAAGAGTTGGCCTTGGCGCGCGTCTTTGCGGTCGAGCATGCGCAGGACGGTTTCGCCCTGGTGCTTCCGGTCCCAGACGAACCAAGCGTTGAGCATGGGCGGGGCGCCCTGCCCGGTGAAGTCGATCTTCCAGCGCATCAGGTAGACGCGGGCTGGTGGGTTCTTGGCCCAGAAGGGCGCGAGGCCGCCGGCGCCCGGCCATGACCAGTTAAGCAGCAGGGCCATGTATTCGAGGCCGAGCGTGTCCAGCGCGTGGGTCAGCCAGCGCGCCTTGCCGTTGCCCCAGCCGCATTCTTGGAAGGGCGGGTTCTGGACCGAAGCGCGGGCCGGTGCAGAGGCAAAGTCGTAGAAGTCGCGGATCTCGGCGCCCATGCCCCGGTCGATCAGATCGGAGGCCACGACCGACAGGCCCATCGCCTCCATTTCGCGGACGAGAGCGCCATCGCCAGCCGAGGCGTCCCAGATCAGCGGGAAGTCGCGCAGCCGATCGATCTCGGCATGCAGCAGAGCGCGGATGGGTTCAGGCGGCGTTGGATAGAAGTCGTCCTTCTCGCGCTCCAACGAATCCGTTTTCTCGTACGAGCCGTCGAGCAGGCGCACCGGGACCGGCTTTGACGCCTTGCCCGTCGCCCGAAACAGGCCGCGTGCAGATGCAGCGCCCATCCTCTAGCCCTCCCTGTTGGAGGAAGAGGCGGCATAGGCGCGGATGATCGGCATAGCGGGCTCGTCGGTGGTGTAGGCGGCGTGGAGGTCGCGGCAGAAGTCCGCGACGCGGTCACCGAGGCCGAGGCGGTCCCAGAACTTGCGCTGCCCGCCGGTGTCGCAGCTGTTCGCCGCATGACGGTGGTGCCAGGCGCAGAGAGGCGCGCAGCGGTGGTCGTGGACGCGCGGGCCCAGGCCCCCTTCCCTCCAGCCCTTTGCGGCGATGGCCAGCTTCTGGTGAGCGGCCTCGATGGGACCGGGTTGCGCCGGCCGGCCTTCGATCAGGCAGGCGATGCAGTCGGTGTCGACGTGCAGCCATGCCATGAAGGCCGGGTCCACCTGACGCGGATCCCGTTGGCCCTTTGCTTCAGGCTTGAACGACCGCAGGCGCATGCCGGGTTTGAAGGATCGGGGCCGGGCGGCCCTCTTCTCAGCCTTCAGGCGTCGAAGTTCCTCGTCGATCTGCCAGAGAGGGCGTCCCATCAGGCGGCCCTGTTCGGCATAAGTGCGTCATCGTTCTCCGGCGACGTCACGCCGGTCAGCAGGCGACGTCGCTCTTGGTCGCCCTCCTTCGTCAACCTGACGCAGAAGGGGCGAATGGGCAGATTGCGAGCTGGCCATGCCGCGGCTGCCTGCGTTCCGATGAGCAAGCCCTGCTCAATCATGTCGAGGATCAGAGCTTCCGGGAACGCAGGCCGTTCGCGGCCCGGCTCCGGGTCGTCAAATGCGACCCGAAAAGGCTGGCCAAGGGAGGCCGCGCGTTGAAGCGAGCGATTGCCGTTCAAGGCCGTCAGTACTCCGGCCTGGGCGGTGGTGATGGTGCGGTGATCGCGGATCATGCCGCAGCCGCCTGATCGAATGTGACTTGGTAGGCGTCGTTCAGCGCCTTTCCGATCTGGGCGCGCTGCTGCCAGGTGCACCACTTCAGCCCGATGGCGTTGGCGCTGGTGAGATCGGCGAGCTGCGAGGCGGTGGTCGCCAGCTCGATCCGGCGCAGCACGGCCGCGCTCCACGCCTTCCAGTCCGCCGCCTGCAAGTCGTCCGGCAGGAACAGGATTTCGGTATAGTCCACGTCCTCGACATAGTCGGGCATGGTGTAGGGGCTCGGTGCCGCATCGTTGGCGACGATAGCCGCAGCTTCCGGGGACGGCTTCTTCGGCGCGTCCCCGGCCATGGCTGCTGAAGTCGTGCCGTCCGTGACCCATGCCAGCGCCGCCAGCACCTTCTGAGCGAAGGCTTCATCGTCGGCGACATAGGCGGACAGGTAGAGGACAGGAACGCCTGCGATCTCGTCGCTGCGTCGCCGATCGATGCGGACGGTGGTCGGGCCGAACAGGTCAATGTCCCGCTTCGGCGTTCCGACGGTGGTGATGTTGAAGTCGAGCATCAGGCGTAGGCCTGCTCAGTGTGTTGCGTGCGGAAGGTGAGAGCCTCGCCGGACAGGCGCAGCGACCGAGCGCGCTTCCAGGCGGCGCACGTAGCTGCGCGCTCCGTCCAGGCGGCGAACCGCTCGACGTGCTGCTCGCCTTGGCGATCCAGCCACGCAAGACGGGCAGTGTATTTGATCAGGCTCTCTGCGTGGGCCGGACGACGGAACGGGATAATCTCAGCAGTGGCGGCGCGAAGGGACATGACGGTCTCCGTTGATGACAAGACTATGCGCCGGGCGCATATTTATCGTCAACTGAAAAATGCGTCGGGCGCATATTGCGTGCGTCAAAAACGGTCGTAGGATTTCTGCGGCCTTCTCGACTCTCGCTCCCGCCTAGGGAATCCTGAACGGATGATGCGAACGATCTACTGCGTTCAGCCCTACCAAACGTCAGCCGGCAGGCTGGTGAAGGATCATATGCGGCGGCTGCTTAGCCGAGACGCCGCAATCCGCGCCGCTCGGTCGTGCAAAGGCTATGCAGCTGGTGTGGTCGTCTATCGCGTCACCGGATCGCCAGAGGCGGATTTCTGGATGGATCCAGTGCTGATCGCCAGCTCGGGCCAAGTGCCTGTGGATGCTGCCTAGACACACGCCCTCGGTGTGCATAGCCTGAGCGCGTTCACCCTCAGTGGACCGGCGGCCCGGCAGCCTACCCAGCTTTCCCGCAAGGGGCTGGGTCGCCAATCATCCCCTCACCATTGCGCTAGACTCATCCGGCGGCTGTGCTAGATCAACGATATGTCGGAGCAAAGGGCTCCGCTAAATCGATCCTGGGGGGATCACCTATGAAGAAGATCATCGCGGCCGCGCTTTGCGTGGGCCTTACCGCTGCGTGCGCCACGAGCCCGGACAAGATCTCGGCTCAGTACGTTTCGCCGATGCAATATCAGGCCTACAGCTGCAGCCAGATCCGCACCGAACTTGTCCGCGTCGGTGCCCGCGTCGCCGAGGTAACGGGCCAACAGCGCAAGCAGGCCAATAACGACGCCTTGGCCATGGGCGTCGGCCTAGTCATTTTCTGGCCTGCATTGTTCTTCCTAGCAGGCGGCTCGGATAAAAAAGAAGAACTGGGCCGGCTGAAGGGCGAGTACGATGCGCTTCAAGTCAGCGCCAACGAGAAGAGCTGCGACTTCGCGCCTGCCCAGACGGCTGCAGCTCCGGCCGCTGCCACAAGCTGATCCGCCCAATCAGCGCTACAACGACCAACGGCGGCTCCAAAAGGGGCCGCCGTTTTCCGTTTTGGGGTTCCGAGCTTATCCCCCAGTGCCGGTCTTCAAACCGCTGAGCATCCTGAGCGCGACTGGGCGTTGCGCGGCCGGGATCTGATCATAGATCGACCAGATGCCTTCAGGGTCTTCCGGGTTGCGCATGATCAGCGAGGCGACATCAGTGCGGTAAACCTCGGCCAGGATTTCCAATAGCCGCTGATTGTAGGGGGTCTTGCCGTTTTCGATGCGGGCCAGATTGCCCTGCGTGAGACCTAGGCGCTTGATGTCGACTTCTTCGCCCTCGGCAACGACACGATCCTCCATCAGCGCAATACCTGCCTCGCAGGCCGCCTGTTGCGACAGGCCTGCGTGCTGGCGCCACTGCTTCAGGAAATGTCCCGGGCCGGAAGTCGTCATGCGCATATTTTGCAACATCGAGCCGACGGCCGTTAGCGCATCAGACGCATAATGCGCTTGACGCATAATATGCGTCGGGCGCATATTCGTCGTCATGGATGACACGACCATCACTCCCTTGGCCCGCTGGATGCGCTCGAACAAGCTGCGTGACCAATGGCTCGCCGATCAGCTGGGCTTAAGCCAGCCCCAGGTCTGCCGCATCCGTCGTGGTCAGACTGGAACGTCACCAGAGCGCGCATTTCAGATCGAGCGCCTGACTAAAGGCAAGGTCAAGGCGTCCGACGTCCTGCTTTTCCGCGCCAACGACACCACACCTTGTGCGGAGGCCGCATAGATGGCCTGCGCCCCTTCATCGCGCGGGCGGCGGAGCCCTCGTGCGGTGGTCCCCGCCGGGCAGTCCCCCGCCCCTCCCCCGGCGCCCGGCGGGGTTTCCCAATGCTGATGCGTCGCTTCAACGCTTGGTTCGAAGACCGGCTGGCTGTCGCCATTGGCCTCGCGGCCGATCTGCGCGCTGTGGTCGATCAGCCTCGCTGCGGTGGTTTCCGGGAAGCTACGCCGGAGGAAGTCGCCGCCATTGGCCAGTTCCTGAACAAGCACGGCCTCGCGCCCCGTTCCGCAACCGTGGTGCCCTTCCCCATCGCCAACGATCGTCACCCGCAATCCCCGCCTGAACCGCCCCGTCCGGCGGCCTGATCTGTTTAACCCGTCCACCAGCAACCTGTGCCGTTGCAAACCTCGGAACCCTGCAATGTCTCGCATGATCGAAACCGGAGAGGTCAAGGCGCTCTTCCGTCAGCTGGTGAAGGCCGCCGGCGGCGTCGAGGCTGCTGCCGTCGACCTAAAGATCAGCCATCAGCGCGTATCGCACCTGCAGAACGCCAACAATGAGGACGAGCCGACCTTCCGGCAAATCCGCGTGCTGGAAGTCGCAGCAGGCGCCGCGATTGTCTCGGGAGCGCAGTTCCGCGCCATCGAAGGCGCCGCGCCCGATCCCATCGCCGCCGCCGTGGTCGAGAGCGTGGCCAGCAGTGCCGCTGCCCTGCGCCTGGTCCATGACATGGATGCTGACGGCCATCGTGACGCCGCCGAGGTGCGCGCCGTTCAGGAGGCCGCCGCGCGCAATCTGCGAGAGGCGCGCGAGCTTCACGACGCCGCGGCGGGCCTGAAACCCGGTGAGGTGGCGTGATGTGCGATTTCCGACCGGGCGATGAAGTGGTGTGCATCGAAGGTGCGGCCGGCCGCTTCCCTGAGTTGGGATGGGTCTGCATCGCAGAAGGTGCGACCTACACCATTGCCGAAGTTTGGCACGAGGGCGAAATCGGCGAGACTGGCCTCGCGATCCCTCCTGGCGGCATGGTCCAGTTGGTCGAGATTGGTCACGTCCGATCCGGAAACCACTGCGGCTTCAGAGCGAGCCGCTTCCGAAAGGTTCAGCGACCCGATCTCAGCGCTTGGCTGAACACCGCAGCCACCGACACCGACGGCCTCGACAAGCCCATTAGGACGCCGGCGCGTCCGAAGGTCGATGCCCTGCTGAAGCCTGTCCGGTCAGGAGCATTCGGATGATCGGCAAGCTGCTGTCCCGAATCCACACCGCCCTAATGGCCCTGCTGCACCGGGAGCGTCTGATCTGATGCCCTGGGCTCGGTGCAGGAACTGCGGATGCTTCCGCGAGCCGGTGCGAGACGCCGACCTGTTCGACGCGCCGCTGCCGATGCCTGCGGCCGATGACGCCTTCGCCGCCTTCCATCGCCAATCCCAACAGCGCGAACGCAACGCCGCCGACCGTGGCGCAGACCGTCAGGTCGGCCAGGAACGGAGAGCGCGTCGCGACTTCACCCTCAACGCTCTACGAGGAGCCATCCCTTGCCCATGACCGTGAATGCCTCTGCCGCTTTGGCTGGAGCGGGATCGTTTGCCACGTCGCGTCGCGGCGCCGTGGCCTATGAAGAGATTGCGCAGGCCCGCGCGGCGCTGGGCAGTCGCGCCACAGCCGCCCAGGTCGCCAAGATGATCGGACGCTGCGAGGCGGACGTGCGTCCGTTCATGGCCTGCCGGTCTGAGATCGAGGCCGCGCAGGTGCTGGTCACGCTGAGGCCTGAGATCAGAGCCGACCAGCATTTCACGGAACTTTGGGAGAAGGGCGTGAAGACGGCGGTATTGGCTACCCGCTTCGGCCTTTCGGATAGCGGCATCCTGCATTGGGCCTCGCGCCTTGGCCTGAAGTCCAGAGCGATCAAGAGCGACAAGGTCGTCTGGACGCCTGCACTGGATGCGATCGTCAAACGTGACTTCGTGTCCGGCGACAAGACTGCAGCCGAGGTCGCCGCAAATATTCCCGGTGCCACGAAGGCTGCCGTAATCGCCCGCGCCTTCCGCAAGGGCTGGTGCGCGCCGACCCACCAGAAAGCTGCCGCATGAACCGGCACCGTCAGAACCCCGAATCCGTCGCGATCCGGCGCATCGACAGCGGCAAGCGTAGGTCAGAAGACCGGGCGCGCGAGGCCCAGGTGCTGGCTCACGCCCGTGTGGCGACGGTGGTGGCGATCATGGCCGTGCCAGCGAACGACCGCGTCCGACACATGGAAGGAATGCTGGACGCGATCAGGGAGCAGCTGACAGCCAGCCTGGACCCGGCAGGCGCGTCGTCGATCATCGCCGCCAAGGCGCAGCAGGCCATCGTCAGCGGCGTCACGGCACGCGCCAGGGCTGAGCAGCTATTTCACCGGAGGGAAGCATGACCCCTCACGCCTCTACGCCCGGTGACTACGCGGCCGCCCTGCTGAAACGCGGCTATGGCGTTCAGTCGGTGGCGATGATCTGCGGCATGCACGTCGACACGGTTCGGCCCATGGAGACGCTGCGTACTCAGCGGGCCAGCTACACGCCGCCGCCCAAGCCTAAGTCCATGCCGGTGGTCCCGACCGCTCCTGTGGGACAGTCTCCGAGGGAGGCCTATGCCGCCATCCTAGAAGCCGCCGCGGCGCGATACGGACTGAAGCCCGAAGACCTGATTTCGAAGCGTCACACACGGCGGTTTGCGTGGGCCCGGCATGAGGCCATGGCGATCATCAAGGACCGCTTCGGCCTGTCCCTTCCCCGCATCGGCGCTCTGTTCGGTGGTCGAGACCATACAACCGTCCTGTCAGGCATCCGCGCCTATGAGACCCGCCGCGCTTGGTGCGACGTGGTCACGGCCATGGCGGGCTTCGCATGAGCGTCCAGGCCATCACATGGGCGCTGGAGCAGGCGTGCTCGACAGCGACAGAGAAAGCCGTGCTGCTGGTGGTGGCCAATTACGTCGGGCCTGACGGCACCACATTCGTCGGTCAGGAGACCATTGCCGCCCAAGCCTGCTGTTCGGTGAAGACCGTAGAGCGGTCGCTGTCGGCCTTTGAGGCGCTAGGCTGGATTATCCGTGAGCGCCGGAACCGCAGAAACGGCTCCCGCACGTCGGATTTGATCGTCTCCATAGGCCCGAAGCACCCGGAACGGAGGGAGAACAACCTAACAGACGCAAAGTCGGATAGGTCGCCTAACAGACAACCAGTCCAGAAATCCAAACAGACATCTGGTCCGAACCTACCCGACTGTGTGTCGGGTCCCACTACGTTCGAACCGTTAGGGGAACCGTCAGTCGCTGTTGTTGCTCCGCGCGAGCCTGCGAACGACCTGCCCGCGGTGGTCCAGACGGTGGTTTCGGTCATGGCCGCAGACGACTGGCCTGAAGGCGACGCCCGAGTTCATGCCGATCTTCTCGTCGCCGAGGCTTCGACGTGCTGGCTCGACCCGTCCCGCCAGCCCGGCCTCGTCACCACGACCGGCCGGCTCCACGCTTGGCGCCGCGACGGTGCGTCCTGGGCCCACGACATCCTGCCGGTGGTCGTCGCCATCGCGCAGCGTCAGCGCAAGCCGATCGGATCCTGGAAGTTCTTCGACGGCGCCATCGCCCAATCCATCGCGGACAACCGAGCCGCCCTCTCAATCCCGGAAGCCATCCCCCATGCAGGCCAAGCCCATGACCGCATTTCCGTCAGCCAATCTGCCCGCCGCGAGAACCGAGACCGTGCGTCTGCCGGCGCTGGCTGGGCCTCTGAGGTCGTGGCTTCTCGACGAGCCCTCTGATGCGGTCGCCGAGAAGGTGATCGCCGAAAGCGAGGTGCTGCGAAGCCAGGCCACGATGATGATGCCCGCGCTTCGTCAGGAAGCCCTACGCCCTGCTTCGCACGACGACATTGTCCGGATCATCAAGAGCCGCGAACAGACGTTCGGCGATCTGCGGACAGCACGCACCGAAGTCGAATGGGCGGCGTTCTATGCCGACTATTTCGAGGCGCTGGACGGTCTGACGGCTTCGTCGATCGAAGCTGGCATGGTGGCCTACATCGCCTTGCCGGACAGCCAGTGGGCGCCAAAGCCGGGCAAGCTGGCGCATATGGCCCGCAACAGCAACGCGTGCGGCCGCTTCACCCGGGCGTACAACAGGGTGCGCGCCGCGGTGGAGAAGGCCCGCGCGCTATCGGCGCCGCCACCAGTCGTCGAGGTCGAGAAGCCGGATCCCGAGGTCGTGAAAGCCCAACTGGCCGAGACATTGGAGAAGCTGACGGCGCAGGACCGGCTGAAGCAGGCCGCTCAGAAGGCTCGCTTGAAGCCGACTCCATCTGCCCCCCTGCCGGCCGGCAGTCACATGAGCGCAGCCATGCGCGCGAAACTGGAGGCCGAGGGCGTGATCCGTCCCTTGGCAGACCACGACAACGACTATCACCAGGATCATGGAGCAGCCGCATGAGCCGCAAACGCAACAAGCCTCACGACCCTGCTGCCGCAGCACGCCACAAGGTCGAGAGGATGGAGAACGCCGCCGAGGTCGCCCGTCTGCGTGCCCAGCCCTCGACCGCGGTCAACGTCGATAAGCGCACCGGGCGGCTCACCGGAGCGTGGCGCCTGAACTGCTTCAACACCCTACTGCCGGCGAAGTGCCAAGAGCGTGATGCTGTCGATTGGCTGGAGGAACTGGTGCGGACTGCAAACGGTGAGAACGCACAAGAGCGCCGGCCCGATCATGTCCGAGCGTCAAACGACGGCCCACCAGGTCAGAACATCAGCGACGCCATGATCCAAGCCAGTGTTCGACTAGAGGTCGTGATGGAGAACATGGCGCCGCAACACGGTCGCATGCTGATGGAGCTGCTGAAGCCAGACGCTGACCTGATCACCCGTTGGCGCGGTGTGGTCGAGCGCTTCACAGGCGAGACGCATAGCCATGCGCAGGCCGCCACGGTACGCGCCGCCTGCACATCGCTCGTCTGGGTGAAAGACAACCTCGGGCGATTGGAGAAGGCGCGCCGTGATCGTCGCCTCGCCGCTTGACGTGGCCACCGAACAGGGGGACAAAAGCCAAGGTCGCTTCGCGCGTCCAGAAGATCAGCCCCGCCTCTCATGAGCGCGGGGCTGTTTCGTATCCGCTCAGCCTTTTGGTGGATACGGATCGTTTCCGTAGGTCCACTCGGTTCGCCATTGCCCACCTTGGCCTTGTACCAAGACCTGGGAGTCGATGCCCTGCTTACCTGATGTGTGAGCTGCATCGACCGAAGCGCGGATCGCTTCGGCCTGTGTGGCGAAGTCGTAGTCTTTATCGTTGTGGCGGACCTTCCAACCTCCGCCGTTGCTGAGAACGTAGTATTTGTTTCGGGCCATGTACGGCCTCCTGTGCTGTTGACGCTCACAGGTTGCGCCCACCCCTCGCCCGCTTCAACGCACGCTGAACGTCGTTTTAGGATCCGTTGTGGATGGAAGGGTCCGATGAATCGACCGGATCGTCGCAGCGCAGAAGCACAGGCCTATCGCCGCCTCTACCGGACCGCGCGATGGAGGCGCACCCGCGCAGAACAGTTATCCAAACAGCCCCTATGCGAGACCTGCCTAAGCCAGGGTCGCATAACAGCCGCGACTGTCTGCAACCACGCCGACAAGGACAGCAAGGGGACTGAAGAAGGCTTCTTCGCCGGGCCTTTCACATCAGAGTGCGCCGCATGCCACGACAGCGTGATCCAGAAGCAGGAGAAGCGCGGCCACATCATCGGATGCGATGACGCCGGCATGCCGCTTGATCCATCCCATCACTGGAACCGCTAGGGGCGCTTGGCCTCCCGTAATGCTGCGATCAGTACGATCAGTAAGACGGTGAAGGCGATAACGGTCAGGGCTACTTCATTCATGGGCGGGTTTCCTTTCTGGTGAAACGATAGCCGCAGCATCCGAGATTAAGCGGACGGCTCAACGCACGCTCACCCAGAGGGGGGGCGTCCAAAAGTTCAGGGTCATCGCCTTCAAGACCGGCGGGGTCCCACAAAACGAACGCTAATCCAGTTTTCTCGCGCGCGTGGAGGCGGCATGGCTCGCAAGCCTCGTAAGGCCCGCATAGACAGCGCCGCTGAGGCTGTGGCGGTCATGATCAAAGCCGCCAGGGTGATTGAACCCCCGGCGCATTCCCCGCTGGACGACGATGCCCTGCCCTTCTGGGACGACATCATAGAAGCCCGCGCAAAGGCCGAGTGGACGGGGCACGACCTGTCGTGCGCCTCGGACCTCGCCAACGCGATGGCCCAGCTGGTGACCAACCGGAGGACGCTGCGCGTCGAGGGCGAGGTGCTTCGCAACGACAAAGGCACCGCCTACGCCAATCCCCGCGTTTCGGTCGTTCATGGCCTGCACGCCCAGATCAAGGCGGCGCGGCAGTCGCTGAACATCCACGGCCGCGCGGCCGGCGAGGCCCGCGATGTAGCCGGGCGCCGCAAGGCCGCAAAGGCGATCGAGGCCGCCAATCCGCTGGAGGATGAAGATCTGCTGGCGAGGCCCACGGTCTTTCAGTGACGCGCGGCGAGAGGGTCATCGCCTTCATCGAGCGGATGTGTCCGACACCGGAAGGCAAGCTGGTCGGCAAGCCGATGTTGCTGGACGACTTCCAGAAGAAGTTCATCCGCGAGGTCTATGACAACCCGGCCGGCACCCGCCTGGGCATCCTGTCGATCGCTCGGAAGAACGGAAAGTCGGCGCTGATCGCCGGGATTATGCTGGCGCATCTGGTGGGCCCGGAGGCCCGGCTGAACAGCCAGATCGTATCTGGCGCCCGAAGCCGCAAACAGGCGGCCGTCGTCTTCAACCTCGCCGCCAAGATGGTTCAGCTGTCGGACAAGCTGCGGCCCATCATTCGGATCGTGCCGTCTGGAAAGACTCTGCACGGTCTGACCATGAACACGGAGTATCAGGCGCTCGCCGCCGAGGCCGGCACCGCGCACGGCCTGTCCCCTGTCCTGGCTATCCACGACGAGATGGGCCAAGTGCGCGGCGAGTTCGACGCCTTTATCGAGGCCATCGAGACGGCACAGGGCGCCTATGACGATGCGCTCCAGTTGGTCATCTCAACCCAGGCGCCCAACGACGCGGACATGCTGTCGATCAGGATCGACGATGCGAAGCGATCCGGTGACCCGACGGTCGTCTGTCACGTCTACGCGGCGGACGAAGAAGCGGAGCTGACGGACCCCGAGGCCTGGCGCGCGGCCAACCCCGCGCTTGGCACCTTCCGATCTCTGACCGAGATCCAGAACAAGGCGGCCGAGGCGGCGCGGATGCCCTCGGTCGAGAACAGCTTCCGCAACCTGTATCTGAACCAGCGCGTCACCCGACACACCCCGTTCGTTAGCCCGTCAATCTGGAAGGCCTGTGCCGGCCCAGTTGATCTGGAGGTCTTTCGGCGCAACCCGGTCTATGGCGGCCTGGACCTGTCGCTGACCACTGACCTGACAGCTCTGGTGCTGATCGCTCAGCAGGCCGGCGTCTGGCACGTCCTCCCGGTCTTCTGGACGCCGGAAGCGACATTGGTCGAGCGGTCGAAGAAAGATCGGACACCCTACGACGCCTGGGTGCGCGACGGCTTCATGAAGGCCACGCCCGGCCCGGCCGTCGAATACGACTTCGTGGCGAAGCACATCGCCGAGATCACCGAAGGCATGGACATCCGCAAAATCGGCTTTGACCGGCACCGGATGAAGACGCTGCAAGCCGAACTGGATCGGCTGGACGTCACGCTGCCCTTCGAAGAGTTCGGCCAGGGCTTCGTCAGCATGGCGCCGGCGATCGACCGGGCCGAGATCGAGTTTCTGCATCACCGGTTCCGCCACGGCGGTCACCCTGTCCTGACCATGTGCGCGGCGAACGCGATCATCGTTCAGGACGCGGCAGGCAACCGGAAGATGGACAAGTCCAAATCGACCGGTCGCATCGACGGCATGGTCAGTCTGGCGATGGCGGTTGGCGTGGCCATGGGGCCCGCAGATGGAAATGAGGAGGCGGGATGGAACGACTATCTCGCCAGCCTGGAGGCGGCGGCTTGATGAAGGCGCTTTGGCCCTTCGGCCGGAAGGCGACCCCGGCGGTTGTTCGTTTGAACCTGACAGACGCCGAGCCCTGGAATACCGAACCGGCTGCTGCGGGCGTCGCTGTGACCGAAAGGTCCGTTCTTGCGCTCTCGGCGGCCTGGGCCTGCGTGAACCTTCTTGCGGGCACGATCGCCAGTCTTCCGCTGGTGGTCTATCGCACCGGTGCCGACGGTCAGCGCCAGGTGGCGCGGGATCATCCGCTCTATCGTCTGCTGCACGACTCCCCGAACTACGATCAGACTTCGATGGATTTCTGGGAGGGCGGCGTCGCTGCGCTCGAAATCCGGGGCAACATGCACGCCCGGCTGGAACGCTCGGCCGGTCGGATCGTGGCTCTCAGCCCCATATTTGATCCGACCGTGCGCCGCGCCGCCAACGGCTCCCTACGATACCGCTGGACTGAGAACGGCAAGACTTTTGACGAGCCGCAGGAAAACGTCCTCCACGTTCGCGGCTTCGGGGGTTCGCCGCTCGGTGGCCTGTCTACCCTGACCTATGGCCGGCAGGTCTTCGGCCTATCGTCTGCCGTGAATATCGCCGCCGCGACCACCTTTGCCCAGGGCGTTCGCCCGTCGCTGATCCTGTCCGCCCCTGCAGAGCGCACCCTGGGAGATCGCCGCGACGCGATTGAAAAGGCGCTGCAGGAGAAGCACGCGGGCGCCATGAACGCCGGCCGGCCCATGCTGCTTGAGGGCGGTTTGACGCCGCATCAGATCTCGTTCTCGCCCGAAGATGCGCAGATGCTCGAAAGCCGAGCGTTCAGTGTCGAAGAGGTTTGTCGCCTATTCGGCGTCCCGCCTCACATGATCGGGCACACGGAGAAGTCTACCAGCTGGGGTACAGGGCTGGAGCAACAGACCCTGGGCTTCCAGAAGTTCACCCTTCGCAAGCGCCTCAAGCGGATCGAGCAGGCGCTGATGAAGCAGTTGCTGACGCCGGCAGACCGCGCCGCAGGGGTGACGATCGAGTTCAACCTTGAGGGCCTTCTGCGCGGCGACAGCGCCGGCCGGGCCGCCTTCTACAAGGACATGACCGCGATGGGCGCCATGACCATCAACGAGGTGCGCGGCTTGGAAAACCTGCCGCCCGTCGAAGGCGGCGACGTGCCCCGCATGCAGTCACAGAACATCCCCATCAGCATGGCGAACCCGCCTGCTCTCGTCGCCGGAGGCGGTGCATGACGCTCCAGACCAAGAACAGCGGCCTCGGCCTCGACATCAAGGCCATTGGGGACGATGGCGTGATCGAGGGTTATGCCTCGACCTTCAATGTGATCGACAGCTATGGCGAAATGGTCGCTCCGGGTGCCTTCAAGGCGTCGATTGCGGGGCTACAGAAAGCCAAGCGCGGCCTGAAGATGCTGTGGCAACACGACTCGCATCAGCCGATTGGCATCTGGGACAGCTTGGAAGAGGACGCCAAAGGCCTCCGGGTCGCCGGCCGGCTGTTGAAAGACACGGTTGCGAAAGCGGCTGAGGCTTATGCCTTGATCAAGGAAGGCGCGCTGGACGAGCTTTCGATCGGCTATCGCGAGGTTGAGTCGGCGCCGCACCCTGATCAGCGCGGCGTGACGATCCTGAAGAAGCTGGATCTCCGCGAGGTCAGCCCGGTCACCTTTGGCGCCCTGGGTCAAGCGGCGCGGATCGACACCGTCAAATCACTATTGGCTGGCGGCGAAGCGCCGTCGGTCCGACAGTTTGAGGAACACCTGCGGGATGCAGGTTTCTCGAAAAGCGCCGCAGCCGCCATGGCCTCGGCGTGCAAGCCGTACCTTCGGGGGGAGCCCGAGGCGAAGGCCGATGATGCGTTGGACTTCCTTCGGGCACTCCGGCGCGCCTGACCACCCTCGCCCATTCCGGGCACCATTCTCGAACAAGGAAATCAATATGACCCGTCAAATCTTGGCGGTAGGCGCACTCGCGTTTGCTGCTACCCGCGCCATGGCTTTCCAAGCCCCTGGCGCTCCGCTGATGCTGCGCGGTCTTCAGATCGCTTACGGTCCTGAAGACGATCGCGGCCAAAAGTCGGCTGCCGATCTGGCTGCTGAGATCAAGGGCGACTTTGAGAAAAAGTTCGACCAGGTCAAGGGCCTCGCCGAGAAGGCGGTCGCTGAGGCCCAGAAGGGCGTCGACGCCACGTCAGCCCAGAAGGAAACCATCGATGGCGCCCTGACGGCCATGAACGAGGCCAAGGCTCGCCTGGACGACCTGGAGCAGAAGATGGCGCGTGGCGGCGGTGAAGACCGCGAGGGCGCCAAGTCGTTTGGTCAGCAGTTCGTGGAGTCGGAAGGCTTCAAGAGCTTCGAAGCGACGGGCTTTTCCAAGTCAGCGCGCGGCGGTGATCTGCAAATCAAGGCCACCCTGACCTCAGCGACGACCGACGCCGCCGGCTCGGTCGGCGACGCCGTCAACCAGACGCGCCTGCCCGGCATCCTGCCGCTGCCTCAGCGTCGCATGACCGTCCGCGACCTGCTCTCGCAGGGCCGTATGGACGGCTCCACGCTGGAATACGTGAAGGAGACGGGCTTCACCAACTCGGCGGCCCCTGTCGCTGAAGGCGCGGCCAAGCCGGAATCGGACCTGAAGTTCGATTTGGTCACCACTTCCGCCAAGGTCATCGCCCACTGGATGAAGGCGTCCAAGCAGATCCTGAGCGACGTCTCGCAGCTGCGTTCGGTGATCGACGAGCGCCTGCTGTACGGCCTGGCCTACGCCGAGGAACAACAACTGCTGAACGGCAGCGGCACCGGTCAGAACCTGCTGGGCATCATCCCGCAGGCTTCGGCCTACGCCGCGCCGATCACCATCGCCGGCGCCACCAGCATCGACCAGATGCGTCTGGCCATGCTTCAGGCCGCCCTGGCGGAATATCCGGCGACGGGCCACGTCATGAACCCCATCGATTGGGCGTTCATCGAGACCCTGAAGGACAGCCAAGGCCGCTACATCATCGGCAACCCGCAGGGCACGGCATCCCCGACCCTCTGGTCGCTGCCGGTCGTGACGACCCAGGCCATCGCCGTCGACAAGTTCCTGACCGGCGCCTTCAAGCTGGGCGCCCAGGTGTTCGATCGCTGGGATGCGCGCGTCGAGACGGGTTACGTCAACGACGACTTCACCAAGAACCTGGTGACCATCCTCGCGGAAGAGCGCCTGGCGCTCGCCGTGTACCGGCCCGAAGCCTTCATCTACGGCGACTTCGGCCGCGTGACCTAAACCACCCTCCCCGACTGAACGCCCGGCAGGTTTGCGCCTGCCGGGCCTCTTTCCATGGCGGCCGATCGGACCGACCGCCTTGCAAGGAGGCCTCCATGACCCAGAAGTTCAAAGTCTGCCGCCAGGTGCATTTCGACAAACCCTATGTCGAGGGTGACACCTACGAGGGCAACCCCGGCGAGGTCGCGCATCTCGTCGCCAACGGCGTGCTGGTGCCGGTCAAGGCGAAAGCCGATGCCGCTCCGGCGAACAAGGCTGACCAGTCGCCGAAGAATAAGGCCGCCTGATCATGGCCCTCGACGTCGTCGTTCTCACGACAGGCCCGCTTCTGTCGCTTCAAGACGCCAAGGATCACCTGCGCATCGATGGGAACGACGAGGACGAGCTGATCCAGCTTTATACGGACGCCGCCGTTCAGGCATGCCTGACCTACTGCGATCTGCGTCTGGTTCCGGTTGGCGCGGAGCCGTCGTTCAAAGCCGCCGCATTGCTGAACCTTGGCGATCTGTACGGCAGCCGTGAAGCTGTCGTTGCCGGCCAGTCCTACGGCGTGAACCCGACCGGCGAGAACCTTCTTCGCCCCTTCCGGACCATTCGGATCTGATATGAGCGGCCTTCTCGCTGGCGAACTTGACCGCAGGATCACGCTTCAGCGCGCCACGGTCACGCGGGACGGACTGAACAACCCAGTCGAGACTTGGGGCGATCACGCGACGATCTGGGCAAAGTATGAGCCGGTCAGCGACGGCGAGAAGTTCCGCGCCGGCGAGCGCGCATCGGAGATCGGCGCGCGGTTCACCGTGCGCTATTCAAGCCAGGTCGCAGACCTATCGCCGAAGGATCGCCTGATCTTTTCCGGCCGCACCTATGCGATCACCCGTGTGAAGGAAATCGGCCGGCGGGTGGCGCTGGAGATCACCGTAGTCGGGCGCGACGACAATGGCGAATAGCCGGTCGGTCAGGGTCGAGGGCCTAAAAGAGATCGACCACGCCTTGGCTGAGATCGGGCGCAGGGCGACAGCGAAGAACGTCGGACGGCGCGCGCTGAAGACGGCGGCCGCGCCCATCGACCGCGACTGGCGCGCCAAAGCTCGCGTCGACACCGGCGCCCTGCGCGAGAGCGGCGGCATCAGCACGAAGCTGACGCGCCGGCAAAAGGCGAAGCACAAGAAGGCGGCGCCCGTCGAAATGCACGTTGGACCGGGTGGCCTTGCTCAAGCCATCACCGAAGAGTTCGGCACCGACGATCAGGCCCCGCATCCGTTCATGCGTCCCGCGTGGGACGCTCATAAGCACGACCTTCCGTCGGTCATCGGCGGTGAGTTGTGGGCCGAGATCGAGAAGGCCGCCCAGCGCGCGGCCCGTAAGACGGCCCGACTGGCGAAAGCGGGGGGATGATGGAAGCCGCCCTGACCGCTTACCTGCTGTCTCAGACGGCGCTCATGACCACGATCAACAACCGCCTGACCTGGGGTCGTCGCGAACAAGGCAAGCCCCTGCCCGCCATCGTCCTGCACCGCGTTGACGGCATCCCCGACTATCACGCCACGGCGGCGTCCGGCCTCGTCGAAAGCCGCATCCAGGCGGATTGCTGGTCGGCTTCGCTAGAAGAAGCACAGGCCGTCGCATCGGCTCTTGAGGCCGTGACCTCGGGCCGGCGCTTCGTTCAAGGCGATGTCCGGTTCGACGCCATCCTGATCGCCGATCAGCGCCAGGACACCTTCGACGAGACGGGCGGCGCGCTCTACCGCGTCTCCCTGGACCTGTCGGTTCACCACGCCCGCGCGGCGTAACCCTTCCCGGCCCCGGCCGGTCACCCGCCATCGCTAAGGAGACCCGCCATGGCTGCTACCAAGGCTGTAAAAGGCTTCGGCCTGCTTGCCGAATACCTCGCCACCGCACCCTCGACCTATGCCCAGATCGGCGAACTGCTATCGGCAACGCCGCCGCAGAAGTCGCGGGAGACCATCGACGCGACGCATATGCAGTCGCCGGGCGGCTATCGCGAGTTCATCTCGTCGCTTCGCACGGGCGGCGAAGCCACGCTGACCTTCAACTTCACGCCTGAAGGCTATCAGGTGCTGGAGGGCATGTTCGACGACGACGATCCGGCGACCTTCCGCATCTCCCTGTCCGATGGCTCGACGATCAAGTTCGACGGCCTAGTCACCGAACAGCCGATCGACGACATCGCTATCGACGACAAGGTCGGCATGTCCGCGACCATTCAGGTCACCGGACCTGTCACCTTCACCGAGCCCGCCTGATGGCCAATCCTGTTCGCGGCGAGGTCGAGTTCGAAGCCGAAGGCCAGACCTACACGATGGTGCTGGACTTCAACGCCCTGTGCGATCTGGAGGGCGACTTCCCCGGCATCATGTCGGGCGGCGTCGAACTGTCCAGCCCGCGCGCGGTGCGCAGCGTGTTCCGCTCGGCTCTGGTCAAGCATCACCCCGGCATCGAAGAGCGCGAGGCCGGCGACCTGATCCAGATCGTCGGCATCGCGGCGGCTGCCGAGCTGGTGGCGAACGCGTTCAAGGCGTCGTTCCCGGCTGAGGCGTCCAAGGGAGGTAAGGCCCGCCCCCCGGCAAAGTAGAGGCGTGGTCGTGGGATCGAAGCCTTGGCCTATGGGTGGAGGCGGGCTTCGATCCTGACGCCTACTGGCGTCAAACGCCGCGCCTCTTCGACATCGCCATCCGCGCCCGCATCCGGGTCAAGGAACAGGATCAGCAGGGCCGCGCCTGGTTGGCCTGGCATATCGCCGCCCTGCCGAAGATGAAACGCTTCCCCAGCCTCAAGGACTTGCTCGGCATCAAGCGGGTCGTTCGCAAGCAGACGCCGGATCAGATCGAGGCCGGCCTTCGCAGGCTTTTCAAGATGTCGAAGGCGGATTGGTCAGCGCTGAAGGATCAGCGCCTGAAGGTGACGCGGTCAGAGTAGTCTGGTCCATCCTGCGACATCCCGTCTTCGCCGCAAAATCCATCCAGCAGCAAATCATCGGCTTCCTGCTCGTCACTGATTAGGCGCGGCCGATCGACTCCTCCGAGCCATGCGAACCGCTTCCAGCCTGTATAGGCGCCAAGCCGATTTTTGGCGTTGACGAAACCACAGATCACGAAGGCGTTCCCGCGGACGTCGCGAAACCGCGCGCTTGGATAATCCATCAGGGTGGCGTTCAGCGTCTGTCGCGCGTCTTCGAAGTTTTTATCGGTGGCCGGACCCGGCCCCTGCACGGCCGCAAGCGCCGCAATCGCAATCATGAACATGGTCGTCTCCTGGTCCGCGAAGCATCGCGAGGCCAGAGACGAATGTCGAGTCGAGGGTCACACCATGGCGACAGCTACCGTCGGCGCCCTACGGGTCGATCTCGGACTTGATGCGGCAGCCTTCAAAGACGGCCTGACTGGCGCGCAAAAGGAGATGAAGAAGGCGAGCGACCGAATGAAAGCGGTCGGGGCCAATATAGGAAAGGCCGTGGTCGGCATCGGCGTCGCCTTCGCCGGCATGGCTACGATCGCGGGCGGCGCCATTGCAGGCGTGGGGTCGGCGCTCAACACGATCACGAAGGATCTGGTCGAACTGTCGGCTGAAGCAAAGACGGCTGGCCTTTCGTTCGAGTCGTTCCAGACGTGGCAGTACGTGGCCAAGCAGGCGAACGTCAGCATCGATGCGCTGACCGACGGCATGAAGGAGATGCAGCTTCGCGCCGACGAGTTTGCGACGACCGGCGCTGGGTCGGCCGCAGAGGCATTCCAGCGCATTGGCCTCAGTGGAGCGCAGCTCAAGGATGCCTTGAAAGATCCGTCGGCGATGTTCGACGACATTCTAGCCCGGATGCAGAAGCTGGACACGGCGGCGCAAATCCGTGTCGCAGACGAGATTTTCGGCGGCACGGGCGGTGAGCAGTTCGTTCGCCTGCTCAGCCTGGGTGGCGATCAAATCGCCAAGATGAAGCAGGAGTTCGTCAACGGCGGCGGACTTATCCCCGAGGCTCAGGTCGAAAAGGCGCGCGCGTTCCAGCAAGCCATCGATCGGCTGAAGGCGTCGTTCAGCGGTATGGCGATCAACGCGCTAATGGACTCCGGCGTGGTTGAGTGGTTCACCACCATGATCCCCCAGGTGATGCAGTTTGCCCAATCCGCGCAGGGTAGCGTGGCGCCGGCGCTGGCCGCCATGCAGAAAGCTGCTGCTGACATCGCGCCATGGCTTCAGAAGATCGGCCAAGCCTTCATTGAGGGTCTGGGGCCGATGATCCCGCCACTGCTGAAGGCAGTGCAGGACGCGTTCACCGCCCTGATGCCCGTGGCGACCGAGGTGTCCAAAGCGCTAATCGGCGGCTTTGGTCCGATCCTGTTGACCGCTTTTCGCGCCGTCGCGGCGACGGTGACGTCCGTCTTCAGCATCGTGGGGCAGGCGCTTCGCGTGATCGGCGCCCTGCTGAAGGGTGACTGGTCGGGCGCGTGGAATGCGGCCGGCTCGCTGGTCATGGAGGTTCTGCGGAGCATCGCGCGGATCGTGGAGTCGTTGTTCCCCGGCATCACAGAGCACGTCCGCAAGATGGTCCAGGGCGTGACCAACTGGCTGAGCGGCAAGCTGTTCGATGTGCTTGAGGGTGTGATCCGCAAGGTGAAGTTCGTCTCCGACGCCTTCTTCAAGCTCTATGACGCTGTCGTCGGTCACTCCTATGTCCCCGACATGGTCATTGAAGTCGGCCAGTGGATGGCGCGGCTTCAGGACGTGATGGTTGAGCCCGCTCAGAAGGCCGCCGCCGCCACTGCCGAGGCGTTCGAACAAGCCCGCAGCAGGGCGCGGGCAGCAATCTCCGGCCTTCTGACGGACGAAGAGCGGGCATTCCTGGCGTTCCAGGAAGAGCAGGACGCCATCCGAAAAGGCATTGAGGCAGGTGCTACTGATCGAAATGTCGGCGCCACCATGCTTGCCCGCAGTCAGGCGGCTTACGACGGGCGGAACCTAACCGTCGGTCCGGGGGTGGACCTCAAACCCCTCAACGACGCCAGCGCCAATGCTCTGAACGAGACGATGCGCGGCATCCAGCAGAAGATTCACGACAGCCGCGAGTCCTTCGCCGATGCCTTCGAATACGGCATCGACAGCGCTCTTCGCGGGGACTGGAAGGGTGTGCTGTCAGCCATCGTTGGCGACAGTTTCCGCGACGGCCTCAAAGACCTCGGACGGATGCTTTTCGACGCCCTCGGCAAGGGCAATCCGGGCGGCGGCGGGATCAACCTGTCGGGCATCGGCAGCGCGATCGCCAGCTTCTTCAGCAAAGGCATTCCCGGATTCTCGTCGGGCGTCAGCAACTTCGGTGGCGGGCTGGCCTACGTGCACGGCGGCGAGGTGCTGGCCAACCTGGCGCCCGGCACCGACGTGATCCCCAAGCGGGAGGTCGGAAAGCTGGGTCGCGGCGGAGGTGGCGGGGTTACCCACGTCGTCGTCAGCACGAACGACGACCGGTTCAACGCCTATGTCGATGACCGCGCCGCCCGTCCGGCTGCCGCCGCCTTCAGCACCGCCCGCAAGACCGTCCCCTCGGACATGGCGCGGTCTGATCGGTATACGCTGGGACGTCGTCGCTGATGGCCGTCCTGGTTCTGCCGGCAAATCCGGCGCCCGCGAACATGGGCATTGCCCTGATCACGGCGAAGAATGTCTTGGCCTCAGCCTTCGGTGACGGAGAGCAAGAGCTTCTGCGCAAGGGCAGCCGCTACGCCCTTACCTTCCAGATGCCGCCGATGCGCTACGTCACGTCGATGGACTGGGACGACCTGATGGCCGAGGGCGACACGGTCGTCATGAAGGTGCATCAGCCCGGCCTGGACACCGGCGCACCGGGCGCGCCCCGTGTGAACACGTCGGGACAATCGGGTCGCATCATCGCCCTGAAGGGCATGGCGCCGGGCTATGTGATCCGCAAAGGCCAGTTCCTATCGATCATCACACAGGGCCGACGGTTCCTGTATCGCGCCGCCAGCGCCGCTCTGGTGCTGGAGAACGGTCAGGCCAACGTCTTCTTGCGCACGATGCTGCGCTTTCCGCCTGCGGATAATGACGTGGTCGAGATCGCCCAGCCGATGATCGAGGGCTTCGTCCGTGACCTGGGCGAATGGTCGGTTGGCGTCGATCGGCTGGTCGGCCTGCAGTTCACGGTGAGGGAGCGCTGATGGACGCGAACCTGATCGCCGCCTATCAGCAGCCCGCCTTCGTCAAGGCGACGCTGGTTCGGTTTGATATGGCTGGCGGCGCCATCTGTTTGACCGATGGCGGGTTCGTCGTCTTTGACGCCGGCGAGGGCGACGGGCCGGAAGCCTATGTCGGACATCACCCGGTCTATGGCTCGCTGGATACCGTCGGGTCGATCAAGGATGGCTCAGAGGCCCAGACGACGCGGATCGACATCGGCATCCTGCCGGTCTCGGACGTCGCCGCCGCCGCCCTCGCCGCCCCCTCGACCCAGGGCACGCGGGTCCAGTGGTGGGAGGGCGCCGTTGATCAAGAGTCTGGCCTGCTGATCGGCGCGCCGGAGCTGAAGTTTGACGGCGAGATCGACAAGCCCCGGTTTCAAGTCGGCGATAGCTGGCTGCTGACGCTGGAGTGCGGCACCCAGGCTGAACGCCAGCTGGAGCCGAACGCGGACTGGCGCCTGAACCACGCGACGCATCAGCGGATCTGGCCCGGCGAAATGGGTCTGGCTTACGTCGATGGCGTCGCCCGCAAGAACGAGTGGCGCAGCCGACCGGAGAACCCCGGCCTGTTCAAGCGCCTGCTCAACACCTTCGTGCCTTTCTCCAAATAGGGCGATCCATGCACCCCATGTTGAAGAGACAGGCTGCGACGCAGGCCTGCATGGACCGCTTTGCCTTCAAGCCGGTCACGCCCGTCGCCCGCCATTGCGGTAAGCCTGCCGCCCTGGTGATGCACAAGATGGGCCGGTCGGCGAAGTTGCTGAACGGGTCGCGGCATAAGACGTGGGCCGGCGCCCTGAAATATATCCGAGGCCTTGGGTTCAAGGACCTGATCGACCTCATGGACGCGACCGGCCTGAAGCGCATTCCGCCGGCCGCCGCCCTGCCCGGCGACATCATCGGTTTGCCGGTCGGTGAAAACGACCCCTTCGGCTGCTCCCTTGCTGTGGCTCTCGACAATGGCCGCGTGCTCGCTGCGAACGCAGCATCCGGCTTGATCGAGCCGATGGTCCCGCACCTGTTCGTCTGCGCCTGGAGGGTCTGAATGTTCGCCCTCCCCGCCGCTGCATCAGCCGTCGCCGCCGCCGCCCCTGCCGCCGCAGCCGGAGCGGCTTCAGCTGGCATTGGCGCGACCCTGACCAGCATCGCGGGCAATGTCCTGATGAACGTCGCCATCTCGGCGGCGATGTCGATCTTCCAGCCGCAGGTCGGGGTGGCGGGTCGGACGTTTGAATGGACGCTGGACCCCGACGGCCCGATCCCGTTCGCCGCCGGCCGCATCGGCGTTCCCGGCTCGGCCGTCTACCGCAAGACCTTCGGCCCCGACCTGATGTATTACGGCATTCCGTCGGTGATCTCTGGCGCCGGGCCGGTCGACGGCTTCGAAGGCTTCATGGCCGACGATGAGACCGTGGCCTTTGACGGGTCCGGCAAGGCCATCAGCAGCCAGTATGCCGGCGAGCTCTGGTACAAGAACAAGCTGGGCACGCAGC
>Ga0265296_1000177_pt1 | contig 121732 bp, 117 predicted proteins | sample MunlanPumphouse1_FD_189073 | JGI IMG/M metagenome (GOLD analysis project Ga0265296, IMG submission 189073) | Groundwater microbial communities from a municipal landfill in Southern Ontario, Canada - Pumphouse #1 | ecosystem: Environmental > Aquatic > Deep subsurface > Groundwater | place...
CTCCTGTGGAGATGGAGTATATTCTTTTTTCATAGTTTTGTTGTAAGCTACGGAAAAATAAAAAATAAATTTGCCCCGACTTAATCGACCAACAGGGCGAAAAAGAATTTTTTATTATTTCACATAATGCGCAGCTATGCGATGCCCCGCGAAGCGGGGTTTGGGCCTGCCGCATAGCGGGAGTTGTGCGATGTGTCGCTGCGCGTTTGTTAGCTCAAATTAATATTTATTTCACAGCCCAAATCGCAGAGCTGCGCATTGTAGGGAAATGGAGCGCGAAGCAGCGACATTTCGCTACAACTCTTTATTATGCGATTTAATGTTGGTTAATGTGCTTAAATTTGCTGTTATTGCGAAGTATGGTATAAGTGTGATATAATTACCTCACTAGAATAAGTATAACATAAAAAGTATGGATCTTCAAGAGCTTTTGGAAAAAATCAAGGATGAGCTGAAATTGCGCAATTATAGCCCGCGGACAATTGAGAGTTATTTGGGTTGCCTGGCTGGCTATTTTCACTACATTAAAACTATTAAAAAAGATCCGGACATTCCCCTGCTCAAAAAATATCTACTGGAAAAACAGGCGCGCGGACAATCGCCTCAAACAATTAATCTGCATCTCAATGCCGTTAAATATTTTTACCGCGAAATATACAAAAGCCGGGTTCGCATAGATATCAAATTCGCCAAGACTTCGCAAAAATTACCGGTTGTGCTTTCGCGGATTGAAATAGACAAAATTATTGAATCGATTGAAAACAGAAAGCATAAATTGCTCATTTCCCTGGCTTATGGCGCTGGCCTGCGAGTGAGCGAGGCTATAAATTTGAGAAATAGAGATGTGAATTTGGATGAACTCACTATCCACCTGAAAAACTCCAAAGGAAACAAGGACAGAATCACTATATTTCCGGAAAAACTCAAAGCGGACCTTTCTGAAATGATGGCGCTCCAGCATGGCAATGAATATGTTTTTGAGTCCGAGCGCGGCGGAAAGCTCACTGAACGGACGGCTCAGTTAGTCTTTGAAAAAGCCCTGAAAAGAGCTAACATAGAAAAAGAGGCAACATTCCACAGCCTGCGCCACAGTTTCGCCACCCATCTCCTGGAAAATGGCGTGGATGTGAGATATGTGCAAGAATTGCTAGGACACCAAAATATCCGCACCACCCAGCTATATACAAAAGTCACCAATCCTAATTTAAAAAGAATAAAAAGCCCATTGGAATGAAATCGCAAATCGAAGAGATCAAAAAAGAATATCAAGACATTCAAACCCAGTTGAATTCAACTGGGGAAGTTTTAGATCCTCAAAAAATGGCGAAATTAGGCAAAAGACAGGCCGAACTGGCTGAAGTCGTAGGTATTATCAATGAATATGAAAAAACAGAAAAGGAAATGAAAGAAAATGCCAAAATCATAAATCTGGAAGAAGACGGCGAACTCAAGCAAATGGCCATGGATGAAAATATCAAGCTTTCCGAAAGAAAAGCAGAATTGGAAAAAGAACTGGAAAAACTTTTAATCCCCAAAAACCCAAATGATTCCAAGGATGTTATTGTGGAAATTCGCGCCGGCGCCGGCGGAGATGAATCCGCGCTTTTTGCAGCCGATTTGTTCCGAATGTATTCACACTACGCGGAAAAAAACGGTTGGAAAACTTCGCTTTTGAATTCCAGCACAATCGGCATCGGCGGTTTCAAGGAGGTAACATTCGAAATTAATGGGAAGGATGTTTTTGCCAAGATAAAATATGAATCCGGCGTGCACCGGGTGCAAAGAATCCCGGAAACCGAAAAATCCGGACGGATCCACACTTCCACCGCCACCGTGGCAGTTCTTCCCCAGGCCGAAGAAGTGGAGCTAAAAATTGAAGAAAAAGACCTGCGCATTGACACTTTTTGCTCTTCCGGACCCGGCGGACAGTCCGTAAATACCACCAAAAGCGCTGTGAGAATTACCCATATTCCCACCGGCCTTATCGTCAGTTGCCAGGATGGAAAATCCCAGCTCAAAAACAAAGACAAGGCTATGAAAGTTTTGCGTTCGCGCCTCGTACAGGCGGAAGAAGAAAAAAAATCCAAAGAAATGGGCGACGCCCGAAAAAGCCAGATTGGCACCGGCGACCGCAGTGAAAAAATCCGGACTTATAATTTCCCACAGGACCGCGTCACCGACCATCGCGTGAAAATGAACTGGAGCAATCTGCCGGGCATTTTGGATGGGAACATTGAAGAAATTATCAACGCCCTTCAGGAAGAAGATATTAAGCTTAAGATGCAAGCATCTTGAGAAGTCTAAAGTTTAAAGACTAAAGTCTAAATGAGATATAAAGTATTAAGGTCTAAACTTTTTTACTTTTTTATTTTAGACTTGCTTTAGTCTTTAGATTTTAGCCTTTAGACTTTATGCGCACAATTAAAGATATTTTGACCAAATACCATAAAAAGCTCGATTCTTTAGATCTTGAGCTGCTTATTGCCAATTCTATTAAAAAACCACGCGAATTCGTGCTAGCTCACCCGGAATTTTCTCTAAGTTCATTGAAAATTGAAAATTTAATCCGCCGGCTGGCGAAGAAAATTGCGCGCCGCAGGCGCGGTGAGCCTTTAGCCTATATTTTGGGCCATAAGGAGTTTTTTGGGCTTGATTTTAAGGTAAATCGGCACACGCTCATCCCCCGCCCGGAAACGGAAATGCTGGTGGAAGAAGTTTTAAAGCTTGATCCAAAAAATAAAACCGTCATAGATATAGGCACAGGCAGTGGAAACATAATCATCAGCTTGATAAAAAATTTAAAAAATAAAAACAAATTTATTGCAACCGATATTTCAGCCAATGCATTAAAAGTTGCCAAACAAAACGCAAGGATCCATAAAGTCTCTGGCGATATAAAATTCATAAAATCAGATCTGCTTGATTATTTTCTTGAACATCCTGCTTTGATAAAAAAAGATTGTGTTATCATTGCTAATCTGCCATATCTAGATTTAGGATGGAAAACTTTACTCAAAAGCAGCGAAACAAAGGGATTAAAATTTGAACCACGGATCGCTCTTTATGCTGGCGAAGATGGACTAGACGCCTATCGCCAACTCGCTGGGCAATTAAAAAAAATGAAAAGTGTGATCAAAAATAAAATCACCATCCTCTGCGAGATCGGGCATATCCAAAAAAAGGGAATGGAAAATATGTTTTCTTTCGCCAATAAGGCTAGCTTCAAAAAGGATTTGGCCGGCAAGTGGCGGGTCTGCCAGATTTCCCTCTGATTTGAGAAGGCTTAAATAAAGCAAAAAACCCTGAAATTTCAAGGGCTTTTTGCTTTATAACAATCGGTCTTTCTTGCTAAAAAAGCAGACTAAAAACCAAAAGTTGATAATATATTTTCCAATCCGCTGTCCGCTGGCGCCCAAATGGCGCCGAGCAGAGGCAGATTGTTTTTAGTTACAAAAGACTATTTCTTTTTCTTTTTCGCAGCTTTTTTCTTTTTTGCAACTTTTTTCTTTTTTGCCATTTTGTTTCACCGTCCTTTCTATTTTTTTTACTGTTTGGCGAAATTCGCCTCGAGTTGATATTTTAATGTTATTTTTTCGACCTGATTTTTTATTTTTCGCAAAATTATTTTTGTTAAAATAATTTCACTTGTCTGTATTATATAGCATATATTTTTTATTTGCAATAGCAAAAAGTTATCCACAGGCACTATTTTTACCAAACTTCACAAATTACTACAAGCAAAATGTATTTTTAATTTCAAAAAACATCAACTTATTAAATTTTAAAAATTTAATAATTAAAAATTGATTTAAAATTTAAAATTTAAAATTAAAAATTGCCGCATATTATGCCCTAAACAAGCGCCTTTGTCCAGTTGACGCTATTTCCTGTTTTGCTAGAATTCAAAGACAAGCTTCATCGAAAGCACTTTTCCCGCGAAGCGGGATCCCGCTCTGCGGGAAATAATTCATTAAAAATAGAAAGGAAGGTGAAATAAATGGAAAACGAACCAGAAACAAATATCGAGACAGGTAAAGCAAAACAGTGGCTCCAGGACAACCTCCGCATCATTATCAGCATTTTAATCGTTGTCGCGATCGCTGGAGGAATTTATTCCTATTCCAAGAGGAGCCAATCCCCATCTCAGGACTTAGCCAATCAAGAAATGAATCAGCCGGGGGAAGGCACCACTGAAGGCATAGTGGCTGGAGACAAAACAACCGCGGGAACAAACACGGAAAACAAGCAGGGAGTTGCCGCCGCTACCAGCCAGGAAACAGACAATTCTTTTATTGAAACGGCAGGCAAAGGAGACAGCAGGACAAAATTAGCTCGCATGGCGCTAGCGAACTATCTGGAAAAAAATCCGGATTCGACTCTGACCCCGGAACACAAGATCTATATTGAGGATTATCTCAGAAAGAATGTTCCGCCTCAGCGGGTTTTCGTCGGAACCTCATTAGAATTTTCCAAAGACTTGATTCAAAACGCGATTACAAAATCCAAAACCCTAAACGACAGGCAGCTCAAAAACTTGCACAAATACTCCGTATTGGTGCCGTCTCTCACTTGATTTTCCCGAAGTAGCCAAGCCAAAACACAAAGAAAAATTCTAATGTTCTTTTGGGTAATCTAAGTATATTACTACTTTACAATAGCAAATCCGCCTCTTCGGCGGATTTTGCGTTTTAAATCAAGGCTAAGCCTTGACCGATTTTTAAGGCTTAGCCTTGGAAAAATTAGAAAATTCCACTTTGTCCCCTATCTTCAAATCTAGCTTCTCGCTTATCCCCGCGTTAATTTCCAAAACCTTATCAACCGGACCAGGCGCTTGCACAACTTCCGCGCTACCCTGCGCGTGAGAAACATTTTTACTGATGTTTTCAATTTCATCGCTGGCAATCCAAATGATATCCAGATCAAACTGCATATCTTTCATCCAGAAAGAAACCTGGTTTGGTTTTTCAAAAACAAACAGCATAGCGCACTCCGGGCATAATTCCGGCCGGCCGGAAAGCCCCAGCGCTCTTTTTTCAGAATTATCAACAACTTCCGCCAAAAAATTATAGTCATTGATCTTAATTTCCTTAATGCTATTCTCGGCTTCGGAAAACTGGGGCGCGACCATTTTTTCCCTTATTAAAAGCCAAAAAACACTGGCTATAACAATGACTGCGGCTAAAAAAATGATTAGAGTATTTTTTTTCATTGCGCGGTTTTCATTCTTCTGATTTTTTTATTTATCACTAACAGGGAAACAGCCATGATCGCGGCCGTTGCCAAAAGGGTTATTGTTTTTCCGATAAACCTGGTGTTCAGCGCTACGGCTGAAATTAAAATCGTTATGGCATAAAAATAAAATGCTGTCTTTTTTTGCGACCATCCCAGGCTTAGCAATTTGTAGTGGATATGGAACATATCCGGCTGAAAAATGGATTTTTTGTTTTTAATCCTTTCGCCGATAACCCAAATAAAATCAATCACTGGAATAGACATCACTAAAATTGAGGTGGCGATTTTTGTGCCGGCAAAAATCGCCAGCACCGCCAAAATGAAGCCCATAAACATCGAGCCGGAGGTTCCGGCTAGAATCCGCGAAGGATAGAAATTAAAAATCAGAAAGCCCAGAGCGGTGCCGGCTACGATCATGGCTAGAATCGCCATCGGCGGCTGGTTGACTTCCGGTTTGAGGCTCAGAAAAAAAATAGTGAGCGCTCCAATAAAGGTTATCCCGCCGGAAAGTCCGTCTATTCCATCCAGCCAATTCATCGAATTTATCATCAAGACAATCCAAAAAATTACCAGGAATACCGAAAAAATCACGCCCATTTCTGAATTCAGGCTCAAAATTCCGCCGGTTAGCGGATTAGTAATGAAATAAATCCTGACTCCCATAATAAAGACGATGATAGCCAAGGCTACCTGGAAAAAAAATTGGATCTTCCAATAAATCTCCTTGACATCGTCCCAAACGCCGACTAAAAGCAGAACAAGGGAGGCTGCCATAACTCCGTAAAGTTCCGAAGTAATTACCAGATCACTATTGAGAAGTATCGCGAGATTGAACGCAATTACCATAACTATTCCGCCCAAACGCATTGCTCCCGCGCTGTGGATATGCCGCGGCGAAGTCCTTCCCTGCCATTTCATTTTTTTACCAACGAAAATTCCAAGAATTATAAAAACCACTGTTATGAGGAAAGAAACTAGAAATGGAACCAAGTATTTAATCATTTAATTTACCCCGTTAAATTCCGCCCCGGGCGGAAAATTTAACCGTGGTCATTTTTTTCTGACTTTTTCAGTTACCCAAAATTCGCCGAAATATTTTCCGAACATCAGGCGCGTTTGTGATTCAATGGCCGGCATCGCGCCCAAAAAGGGCGCGGAAATCGGAACCAGCACCCATTGCAAAACCATATAAATATTGCGCCATTTGGAATATTTTTTCGGCCGCGGAGGCATCAAAAGGAAGCTCAAAGAAACAGAAATAATCAGTCCCATCATAGCGATGTTCATCAGGTTTCTGGTCATGAGCGGCAGATTGTGCGCCAGAACGCTTTGCCCGAAGACATCTCCTCCGATAATCAGCGGCAGCCATCCCAGAATCGCCAAAATAAAAGGCGCCGTCGCCCAGGAGTGATGCCCCTCCAGCATTTCCAATGCCACCCGCGCTTTTCTGGCCAGACTGATTTTTTTGTTCGGGCCAATAGAGCGCATGATCACCGGAAAATTTTCAATGCCGTAAGCCCAGCGGCGCTTTTGCTTGTATTGATTGACGATTGTTTGCCAATACGACTCCGCCAAAACCGCGTCCAGCGACACGGGCAGATAAATCGGTTTCACTTTATAATCTCCGTTAAAATAGGCAAAGCATTTCCAATAAATTATGGAATCTTCGCTGATCATATTCACCGGCCAAAAATTCACATTTACCAGCGTGTCAAAAGACTCGCTGTGAGAGGAAAAAGTGACCATATATTCCGGCCGGGTGCTCTGGAAGATGTGCCAGAAGCTCGAGCCGGTGACAATTACGCGCACAAACGCGTTGGTATCCCACAAATTATTGTGATACATCGGCAGAGGCTGAAAGGCCATTTGCAATCGCTTGGGCTCCGTAATATAAGCATAGGTAAGCGCCGCGAAATATTGGGGATGAACCACGGTGTCGCAGTCAAAATTGGAAAAAATCACTTTTTTATAATCTATTTGCCGCTCGGAAAGATATTGCATAAGCTCTTTGGCGGCGAACGAGGCATTCGAGGCTTTGCACTTAATCTCGCCGGCGCTTACGATATGGGTGGTGACAATAAAATCCCGGAATGTTCCGGAAAATTTATTTTTGAGATATTCCACTTTTTTCAGCCGGTGTTCCGGCGCTTCGCGCTCTTCCGTCGCCAAAAGGATTATGGTCTGTTCATTGGGAAAATTAGCCTCCGCCACCGATTGGATCGCCGGTTCAATAACTTCCGCTTCTTCTCCGGCCGTCGGCAGCATCACCACATGGACAATATCTTTCCAATTCAAAACATCGCCTTCCGGTTTTACATTACGGCACTTTTCCCACCAATCAATTTTTTTGCCCTCCTTGAGCTTGCGGTAGCCGGCGATTGAATAAGACGCGATAAAAATAGTGCGGAAGATCCAATAAATGTCAAAAATAATGACAAAAACGGCCGCCCACACCGGCAGCCAGAAAGAAAAAATTATCATTCCCAGAAAAGTCGCCCATGTCAAAGTCCCTGGGATTATTTCCAAAATTCTCTGCACTCTTCTTTCTTTCGGATCAATAGTTTTTGGATTGGGAAAATAAAACATTTTATACGACTAATAATTAATAATGATCATACTGGCTGAAGCCACAATCAGGCTCAATTGGATCATCAGCGTCGCAATCAGAAGCAAATAGCTGGCGATTCGTTCCCTTCTTTGATAAAAATACAAAGACAACGAAAGGTTGACGAGAAATAAAAACAGGCCTATTGCCGGCATTAAAAACAGGTTTTTCCAGTCTCCCAGCATATCCACCCCGAAGTAGACATTGTAATGGATAATTATCGGCAAGTCAACCGGCTGGATAAAAATTCCCAGCGCCGCCCAGTTAGCCAGGTTGGCTGCGCCAATAAACAAAGCAAGCCAGCGGACAATATGGCTTCGAAAAAAATCTTCGGCAAAAAAAGACCTGACTTTTTTCTTCAGGCTCACGCTCACAGCTTTACTTGAAATATTTTTTGAGCTTTCCCCTATCATTTTTTATTCACTTTGCGGCTTGTCTAATAACGCCGGTTCGATGGTTTTTTCGCCTTCAGTGATTTTCACCACATCCTTGTCAATTTTGCCCAATTCTTTATAAGCGGAATTAAAGTGGCTCACTGTTGTCCCCAGGCTTCCGCCAACTTTTTTCATAAAATCCTCAAAGCTCACGATGTGCTTGCCCAGTTTTTCCACATTGGCGCGGATTTCTTTGGCGCTTTCTTCAATCTGCAAGGCGCGCAAGCCTTGCATAACCGTTTGTAAATACGCTAGAAAAGAAGTCGGCGAAACAATAATGACCTTTTTATCTTTGAAAGCGTATTCGATGAGATCCCGCGTATTGATTTGCGCCGCGCCGACTTTGTTTACCAAAAGATCATAGTAGATGGCTTCCGACGGAATAAACATAAACGCAAAATCCATCGTCCCCTCCGAAGGTTTTATATATTTGGAAGTCTCGTCAATCCTGTTTTTCAGATCTTGTTTGAACATTTTTTCCCAGCGCTCCCGCTCTTCCGCGTCCTTAGCGTTCAAAATCCGCTCATAATTTTCGAGCGAAAACTTGGAATCAATTGGGATGATTTTTTTCTGCACAAAAACCACCGCGTCCACAACCACGCCGTCTTTAAACGCGTACTGCATCTGATAGGAGTTGGGCGGCAAAACATTTTTAAGCGTCTCTTCCAAAAAGTATTCGCCCAGCACGCCCCGCTGTTTGGGATTTTTCAGAATGTCCTGCAAATTCTGGAGTTGCGCTGAAAAATTAACCACTTGCTTGTTGGTTTCTTCAAGCTTGGTTAATCCCGCCACCACATCCGCGATTTGCTTGGCTGATTGGCCGGTAATGCCCTGCACCGTCTTAATAGTGCGGTTGATCTGCTCCTGCGTCGCCCGATGGGTTTCTGAGAGCTTGCCATCAATGGTGCGGCGCAGTTCCCGGTTTTGTTCCGCCAGCATCGCCAGCCGTTCCATCACTGCCGCCGTTTTTTCGCCATTGCCATCACTATCCATTTTTTTCTTCAAGCCAAAAACCAGCCAGGCCAACGCCAGTGTTATTAAAACTAAAATGCCAATGAGCGCGTAAAGCATGCTATTTTCTGTTAGCGATAAATTGTTTGAGGCCGGTGATTTTATTGATTATTTCTTCGTGCGGACCTTCTAAAAATTCCAAAATAAATTTGTCCAGCATATTCAGGCGATATTTGAATTCCTCCATTGTCATCAAGACAAAATCCACTTCTTTTCCGATTTCCGCTTCCAGGCTGTTCATCAGATTTTTGAGCTTGGCGCGGCTTACGCTGTCCGCCACTAAAATCATATCCGCTTTGCTTTTCGGATAATTGATGAAAGCCCCGCTGATGACTGCCAGCTTCACATTGCCGATATTTTTTATTTTATCCATGCTCCCCGACTGCGGATAGATATTGCTTTTGGCGATAAGATTTTTGAGCTCCGGATAGAAAATAAAATTCTGGTTGAGCGTATAAGTTTTTTTTCCTTTTTTGGCGCGTCCCAGAACAAATTTTATTTTTTTCAAATTTTCCAATTCTCTCTTGGTTGCTTTCGGATTGATCATATTTCTTTTGGCAATTTCCTTGAGCGTATATTCCAGTTCTGGATTTTGCAAAAAAAAGCGCAGCAGGCGGGTTTTTTCTTTTGAGCCGAAAAGGCTGACTAATGTTTCAGACATTTTTTTGAGTTATTAATGATTAAGGGTTTTAGCCTCCTTTTTCTTATTATAACTCATATTATCAAACAAACAAATAGGCCGTAAATCATCAGAAAGCCTTTGATTTTAGATCAAAGGCTTTCTGTCCCATGTTTTATGCGCTATATTTTTATTTTTTGTACCAGCAATTTCAGCAGATTTTTCACTTCATTCTGGGCTCCAGCCTGATCCTTCGCCTGGGTAAATTTCTGCCACTGCGCCAGAATTTCTTTGTCGTTCAAATCACGGACGGAATTTTCCAGGTCAAGCCGAGTTTCAAAATCCACTTCCTTTCCGGACTGCAAAACTTTTTCGATAAAGAGATTGGCGAAAGCCAAAACCTGGCCGTTGGCTTTTTGCGCCTTAGCCGTATCTTTTACCGCCGCCAATTCACTGCGCGCCTCGTTATATTTCCAGGCGAAAAAAATATTACCCGCTAGAAGAATAATAATAATTACCGCGATAATTTTTTTCTGTCCATAAGTTTAATATTTAATAAATAATTATAAGTTGCGAGCTGCACGATTTCTCCTGTCTCTATAAAAATTATAGCCCAAAAGAATAATTACAACAACGAGCATTATTGTTTTCCAGTCGAATACTGAAAGCCATCCATATTTTGATTTTAATTCAATGTTTTTTTGGATTCCTCCCCCAGCCTGAACAGTGATTTCCTCGCTCTGATAAGCCTTGTAGCCGGGCGTTTCGACCTTAAGATAATATTTGCCGGGCGGCACCAGGAAGGAATATTTGCCAGTGGCATCGGTAACTTGGGGATTTTCCTGCTGAAAACTCCCGGCCGGCCACAGTTCATAATTATTATTTGCCGGATTAAGCCAAAATAGCGAAGCGGTGGCATCCATAATGCGCAATTCGGAATTCTTAATTTTTTCATACACATACCCCTCCGGATCTACCACGGTGATGAGGCGGATTTCCTTTTTTCCAATTGTTATGTCTTTGTAATCAAAAACGGTGATGACTTCGTATTCTCCTTCAGCTACCGGAGTTTTAATATCGGCGGTATAAATTCCGTCATTGTCCGGATCCGTGTATTCAAATTCAGAAAGCACCAGTTTGGTTTCAATGTTTTCCGGATTATGCGTTTGCGCCAGGGTTTTAACCGGGAAGACGATTGACTCAATAGCGTCTTTGAGAGTGCCCTTTCATGAAAGCTCTTCCAGAACCGGACTTAAGATATTTTTCAAATTTAAACGCTTTATATCTATCCGAAAAACAAACATGAGCAACTAACTTTACTGGCAACCTGCCCACTGTTGCCGGAACATGTCGGTTATTATGCCTTTCTATTCTCTCTCTTAGGTCTGAAGTGCAACCAGTGTATGAAGAATTATCTGCGCATAATAAAATATAAACATAATGCATAAACTGTTCTCTCCTTCGCGATCTACTTGCGGACATTGTCCGTGCTCCGACGCTGAAGCTTTGGCGCAAGAGTCCGTAGCTCGCTTCGGCGAGCGAAGGCGGTGTGCGTTCGAAAAAATTCGAACAGATTTCGCCCAAAATTTGTAGGGCGGGCGGAATTCCCCCCAAACCCCCCTTCCGCCCGCCTGCGGAAGCGACCCTTTCGGATTGGACGATTTCAAGTTTTTTTTGGCGGCAAATTCTTTTTTAAATTTCTAAAAATCTAAATCTTGGGATTTTCTTCCCTTCAATTTCTACTATTTCCAAAAACATTTTCAATGGCCTAACCCATAAATCATTATTACCATACAAAGCGCGATAAACAACTAACTCCTCCAAAGATTCGCTATGTTTTGCAACTCCAATAACTTCATATTGATTTCCTTTGTAATGCTCGTATTTCCCTAATCGTATTTTTTCAATCATAAATAATTTATTCCAATCCTTTTATCTCTTGTTCTAATTTAGAAAAAAATGTTTTTGAAAAACCAATTCTTTCTTTTGCAATCTCTTTTGCTTTTTGCGTATATAAATAACTCACAACATGTTTGTCTTTGGTTTCCCAATTTATTTGGGGGCTATGTTTTGTTTTATTCTGAATTCTGCCGTTAATTTTACCGCATAAATTTTCTTTAGCATATTCTTCTATGTTTGTTTTTCTGTAAATGTGGGCGTTATTTTTTCCAACCCAAACAAAAGCTCTTGCAATCCCGATAGCCCCGACAGTTTCAAGTTTATCTGCGTCAAAAACTATTTTTGCTTCCATTGTTTTCGGCTTTTGCTCTGACCTATAACGATGAGAAACGATACAGCTTAAGATGTGCTCAATTTTATCTTTTGATAAACCCAATTTTATAAGAAATGGTTTTGCTAGTTTTGCGCTTTCAACGGCATGGTCGGTTTTGCCGGAAGAATCTTTTCTCTCTTTCGCCCCACCGATGTCATGCAATAAGACCGCAATTTTAATTATATCCAAATCTACCTTTTCTTTTTCAGCTAACTTAATGGCTAAGTTATAAACTCTCATAACATGTTCAATGTTGTGGGCAGAATCGCTGTCATCAGCTAAATGTTTTTCGGCAAATTTTTTTACTTCCTCAATTTTTTTAGTCATAATTTTATTTCATTAAATCATCGACACCAATCCCTAAGCCCTTGGCTATTTTCATAACCGTTTGAATTGACGGCTTAGTGATTACATTTGTTTCGATTTTAGTCAGGGTCGTATAGGGAAGATCAGATTTTCTCGCCAATTCATCCTGCGTCAATCCTTGCTTATTGCGAAGCTGTTTTATCTTATCCCCAATTGTTTCGTTATTGTTTTGACTTTTCATAGTTTCCTTAGTATGATAGTATTAGTATGGGTGCTTGTCTAACCCTTCATAATTATGATAACAAATAAAATGAAAATAGTCCAATTAAAAATGAGGGAAGCCCGCTTTTGGCCCAAAATGAAGTTCGAGACGATATTTTTTTCAGGTTCTTTGGCAGTTTTTCAATCCGAAAGGGTCGCTTCCGCAGGCGGGCGGAAGGGGGGTTTGGGGGGAATTCCGCCCGCCCTACAAATTTTGGGCGAAATCTGTTCGAATTTTTTCGAACGCACACCGCCAGTTGGGAAATGTCTTTGTTGGCTCGCCCTCTGCGAGGGCTTGCCAGCCGATTTTAAGCGCAAATTGGAATTTTTTATCTTTGCCCCGCTACTGCGGGGCTGGCCAAAAGCGGGCTTCCCGAATTTTCATTTTTAAATTTTAAGGAGAAACTATGAAATATTTTATCTACACTCGAAAATCAACAGACAGCGAAGAACGACAGGTTTTAAGTATTGAATCTCAAGTTTCCGAATTAAAAGAATTTGCCGCCAAAGAAAAACTTGAAATCGTTGCCTCGCTTAGCGAGGCAAAAACTGCCAAAGAACCTGGCCGAAAAATTTTCGGCGAAATGCTCGATCGGATTGAAAAGGGCGAAGCCCAAGGAATTTTGGCTTGGCATCCGGACAGACTGGCTAGAAATTCAATTGACGGAGGCAAAATCATTTATTTGCTGGACACAGGAAAGATTAAAGATTTGAAATTTCCCACATTTTGGTTTGATAGCACGCCGCAAGGAAAATTCATGATGAACATTGCCTTTGGCCAAAGCAAGTATTACATCGATAATTTAAGCGAAAATATCAAACGAGGTCATCGGGCAAAACTGCGAAAAGGCATTTGGCCAAACTTTGCCCCGCTTGGTTATTCCAATAATCCAAAAACAAGGGCGATTGATGTTGATAGCGAGAAAGCACCACTTGTGCGAAAAGCATTTGAACTTTACGCAACTGGCGAATACACCTTGAAAGCTGTTGCGATAATTTTGGATCAAGCGGGGCTAAGAAGCTACAAAGGCAATGTTCTTTCCGTTTCCTGTGTCCAGCGACTTTTACAAAACCCGATTTATTACGGTGTATTTTCTTTCAACGGTGAAATATATGACGGAACGCATGAGCCAATTATTTCCAAGAAACTTTTTGATTCTGTTCAACAAGTAATGAGCAATCGAGGAAAAAAGAAACGCCAGCGAAAACACGAATTTGCTTTTTCTGGGTTGATGAAGTGCGGAAATTGCGACTGCCTCATAACTGCCGAAAAACAAAAAGGACACCACTATTATCGCTGTACCAAGAAAAAGCAACCTTGTGATGAAAAATATTTGCGGGAAGAAAATCTTGTTGAACAGATGAAAGGAATTATTCAAAAAGTTTCTTTACCCAATGATTGGGCGGAAAACATGCTTGCCGAAATAGACAAAGAACAGGAACAGGCAAAAGCGGAAACGAAAGTTTTTGTTCAAAATCTCCAAACTCAAAAAGTGGAGATTGAAAACAAAGCCGAAAACCTGCTTGATTTATTTATCGGTGGTAAAGGCATCGAACCTGAAGAATATCAAGCCAAAAAATCAAAACTGCTTAACGAGAAGCAGGACATTTTGGGAAAGATAAGAGATTTTGAACAAAAAGGAAATAATTGGCTCGAACCGATGAAAGAAATGATTTTAGCCAGTAGCCAAGCCAAAATTCTTTTGTCGCAAAGCGACAATCAAGAAATCCGAGCATTTCTAAAAAATATCGGCTCGAACTTCATTTTGAAAAATAAAAAATTCCAATTTGCGCTTAAAATCGGCTGGCAAGCCCTCGCAGAGGGCGAGCCAACAAAGACATTTCCCAACTGGCGGTGTTTTTTGATTGATGTTCGAACTTTTTTTGACGAAAATCCTGAAAACTAATTTGGACTCCGCCTCCGCTAAAGCTACGGCGGACAGGTCGGCGGGGCAAACTATTTTTCTGGGGGAATGGAATTGCCCCGCCTCGGCTTTCTTCCCGCCCGCAGGAGGGGTCTGGGGAGGAATGCGGGCGGGTTTTTGAACCTTTCCTTTTTCGCTTCCGAATTTCGTGCCAGTTGAAAACTGGCGCGCCACCTTAAAATTTCTTTTCTATATCTTCAATCAATTTGGTTATATTGTCCATAGTCGTTTTATCTAAACTAATCACTGTTCCATTCTGACAAATTTCCAAAAATTTCTTGGCGATTAAAACCTTATCTAATTTTGCTTTTTTAACATGTGCAGAATTTGTTTCGGTATAGGTTTTACTTTCATCGCCAAGAACAAATTTTTTAAAATCAGATGGCGAGAAAACATCCTCAATACTTCCTGCTGTATTCAAAACCGAAAGAATTAAATCTTTTGTAACTAACCAGTTATCTTGTAAATTTTTCTCGCCGTCTTTCTTGCCTTGATCATTATCGTAGAGATAAACAACTTTTCCGCCCCAACCATGCAAAATTGTTCCGACATACGGCATATTTCCACATCCACCGCCGAAAATAAAGTTTACACTATCCTTATTGAGTATTTTCTTGAAAGCATTTAAATAATAAACATCGGAAGGCCCCTCAACAATCGCATTATTAACTTTGTCCAGTGCGGAAATTCCAGCGTTTAATTCTAATCCTATTGCCGTTAAAATAGGAGTGAGTGTTTCTTTATCTGCCAAAGCGTGAACTTTATTTTCAATCTCTGTTCCTGATTTTTTAGTGCGATGAACTAATCTAACTCTATTCAGTTTATCGGCTTCTAAAAGATACGGCGAGTGCGTGGAAAAAAGTAGTTGAACTTCTTTTGCTGAATCTTCAAGTTTGCCTAAAATATCCTCTTGAGCTTTAGCGTGCAAAAACAAACCTGGCTCGTCAATTAAAATTATGTTTGGGATTTTTTCATTTGCTCGTGCCGAAACTTTTATATAAAACGCAAGGTGCCACTGCCGTCCTTTGCTTCGCAAGCTCGGCTCATAAGGATAACCGTCTTCTTTTATCCAAAAATAAAGATGTTCTGAATCCCAATTAATGCTTAAATTTGAAACATCTTGTGTCCAAAATTTTTCATAATCTTTATTAAGTTTGATGTTTATATCGTCCTTATGTTTTTCCTTGCCTCGATCATCAGTACCTTTTATTGTTGATATTTTCAAATCACTAATTACGGATAAATCTTTAATCCACTCGTTATTTTCCAATTCAGCGAATGGGATTTTGTTCGGAAAAATATCTTCAAAAGAATTAAACAAAATGAAATTTGGTATCCATTGCTTTAGGGCGTTCAAAAATTTTGTTTCGGTGGCAAAAAGATTTTCAAGATTATTTATATCTGTTTCTGTTTCAGCAAGCAACTTTGAAAACATGTCGCGTTCTTTTTCTTCTATTTGAGCTACATTTGGCGTTGTGGCATTTTTGAAGTTGATAAAAAGCGTTTTTTCGCTAGCAAAATCTGAAAATTCAAAATCGAATAAGCTACCACCCAATGCTTCGTATTTTGTGCGAATAGTTTTAATTTTACTCCATTTATCATTTATAGATTTTTGAATTTTCTCAATTTCTTTGCTACCAAAAATTTCATTTTGCAAAGTACTTTTACCGAATGAATAAACATCGGGAAAAGTTTTAATCAATTCAATCTCAATATCAGTTGTCGCTTTTAGCGGGCTTTTTATTTCTTCAAGAATTTCCCTGATAGTATCTTTTTCAACAGTAAAAGTTATTGAAATTTCTGGTACAGATTCAGGTGATTTTATTGGTTTTGCAGATTCCCTGATCTTTTTATCAGTATCAAAATCTTCTAACGCTTCAAGAATGGATGTTTTGCCCGATTCATTTTTTCCAGCGAGAATAGTAATTGTATCAGTCAAATAACAATCACCGCTATCTGTGATTGATTTATAATTTGTAATTTTGAATTTCTTTAGCTTCATAATAATTCTATTCTTTAACTACAAAAATGACATCTGATGTAGTTTTATAATTTTTACCGTCCATCCAGTCAAATTCTATATCAAGCTTAGATGTATCCTTTGCACTAAACTTATCGAGATAAGAATTTACCTCATCACCCAAAAGCTCAATGTTTCTTTTCATTTTCCAGCTTTCTTCCATATTTTCCTTGTCGATCAAAACTAAGAATAGACGATTAGCAGCATCAAATCTGCGCTCGCCTTGTTCCTCATAAAGCCATTTTATAAGAGATTTTTTATTCTTAATAGTGTCCTCAACAATTTTCCAGCGGGATTCTTTAAATTCTTGAATGAATTTTTTAGATTCTCTATCAGTCCTTTCAGAGATACGAGTTAATAATTCCGACATTAAAGATTTATCTTTCTGAGTTTTGTCGTACTGAATACCCTTGGTTTTTGCAAATCGTTTTAGAAGTTGAAGCTCTGTTGGTAAGCCAAGCGCTTTTCGTTTCGCAAGCATATATCCTTCGGGGAAATATGTAACTTTTAGATCAAAGGGGACATCCGAAACAAAAAAGTCCACTTTTTTGATTAAGCCAACAGTAGGAATAACTTTTTTATTATCCTTAAAAATATCTTCGATCAAAATTGAAGTCCAGTGATTGAACCATGAGGACTGCACATATCCTCGCATACTTGCGTGGATTTCATTTTCAATTTTCTTATTCAAAAGATCAAAATCTTTAATCTTTTTGATGTAGTTATCAACGATACTTTTCTCGAGATTGTTTTGATAAATTCCTCCCCAATCAAGCACCTTCATTTTGTATAATTCCGAAACAAGCTTTGTTTCATTTGCTTTTCGTTCTGCACGTTCGACTAAATAAGTTTGTGCAATAAACTTATCAACAATTTTTTCGTCCACTTTAGACGCGTAGATATGCTCAAAAAGTGCAGAATTTTTTATATCTTCACAATCAATATTTGCGATACCACAAAATTTAACCATTAACTCTTTTCTCGAGATTGATCGGAGTTTCAACCAATACACACTCCCGTCTTCCTTGAGAAGAATATCAAACTTATTATCTTGATATAATTGCTTAAAATGATGAAAATTATTTTTTGTAGTCATATATATTCCTTATTAATTATAGCAATAAAATAAATACTCTCTCGTACCCTTTTTTGAGCCTTTCCCCCCATAATGATTTTGATATTCATGCTCAAAAACTTTTACTTTTTTATATTTTTCAATCAACTTTATCAACATATCCTTATCTGGATAACTTTGACTATTATATGAAATCAGCCAGTACGGGATATGTTTACTATTTTCAAATAGTTTTTCGAAGGATTCTTTAATCTCTGTTTTTTGAACAAATCCACTTTCTTTTTTAGGAAAATAAGATTTTGTTCCATTTACAAATTCCTTATCTTTCCAATATTCAACATAAGTTTCGAGAAAATGATAAAAAGCCTGATAATCGGGGTGGCAACCGCAATACGGGGGATCAAAATAAACAAGATCAATGTTTTTTAATTTTTTTATCAGTGAAATTGTATCTTCGCAATAAACAATATTCTCGTTGTCGTTATCAAAAACCGCTTCATTATAATCATTGACCAAATCTAAAAATAATTGCTTTATAGGTTTTGCTATCGATGGGTTTCTTTTGATTCTGTTTTCATCCTTACTATACCTCAATGCGCTTGTATGAGCGAAATGGCCAAGCAATATTTTTCGTGTTAAAGCTCTGTTTATAACAGAAAATGCTAGAGATTTTTTATACTCATTATCTAAAAGATCAATATTAGCTCGAAAATTATCTAAAAATTTAGCCTGGTCTTTTTCAAAAAAAACGTTAGTAAAAACATCTTCAATCAATGAACCTGCTTGTACATTTTTTTTAAATAACAGCGCAATATCTTCTTCGGTTAATGTAATATTTTTATTTTCAATAACAGCCTTTGCTATATGATAATTAAACTTTAGAAAATCATTACTGATAACTTTTTTACCTTTAGATTTAAAATAATAACCAACTACAGAAGTTCCGCTAAAAGCATCGAATATGGTTTCAATGTTTTGTGGTGAATTTTCAAAAATCCATTTAACAAGCCTCTCCTTACTTCCTAAATACTGCGTTTTTGGAAGCCTGTGAGCTTTCATTTTTTCACCGAATAAACTTGTTTGGGATTTTATTATCATAATTACTTTATTAAATCATCAACGCCAACTTCAAGCGCCTTGGCGATCTTAGTTAGTGTTTCAATAGTTGGGTTTGTATTTACACCATTTTCAACCTTAACAATGGTATTCAGCGATAAATCAGCAAGGCGAGCAATCTTTTCGAGAGATAGCCCTTTTTTAGCTCGCAGTTTCTTTAAGTTTTCAGCAATTTTATTATTTGACATATCTTTCGTAATTGTTTAACATTATAGTATATAGAATATAATATAAAGGTTTCTTTCTTGATACTATAATGATAACTAATTTTAACAATTTTGTAAATGAATCTTTAGGGAGTTCCTTAGCGTTGCCCGCGAATGGGTTGGGTGGGTCAAGGGCAACATCTCTTTCGGTGGCGCATTTTGCTTTGCAAAATACGAAATTCGGAAATGAAAAAGGAAAGGTTCAAAAACCCGCCCGCATTCCTCCCCAGACCCCTCCTGCGGGCGGGAAGAAAGCCGAGGCGGGGCAATTCCATTCCCCCAGAAAAATAGTTTGCCCCGCCGACCTGTCCGCCGTAGCTTTAGCGGAGGCGGAGTCCAAATTAGTTTTCAGGATTTTCGTCAAAAAAAGTTCGAACATCAATCAAAAAACACCGCCAATTTTCACTTTTTGTGAAATCGTAAGAAACAGCCTCGGCGCAAAGCGCCTCGGCATGGTATTTTTCCGCTATTTTGAAGGCATTTTTGAAATCCAAAACCAAAGTGCGGTCGGCAATGCGGAAGTTCGCAGAGCGAAGCTCTGGCAAAATGAAATTTTGCAAACCAATCTTTTTTCTTTCGCTTTCAGCGAAAGGTTGAGCGTATTTTTCTTTGATTGCCCAAAAACTAATTTCAAAACAATATGGACAACATAAATTTACAAACCAAAAAGATTTTTCTCTATGCTCGCAAATCCACGGACGAGCCAGAGCGACAAGTGCTTTCCATTGAGGCGCAAATGTTTGAGTTGCGGGAATATGCCAAAAAGGAAGGTTTGAATATCGTCCGTGAATTTGTAGAAAGCAAAACCGCCAAAGAGCCGGGGCGAGAGATTTTCAACGACATGATCGCAAGCATAGAGAAAAATGAAGCCGAAGGAATTTTAGCGTGGCACCCCGACAGATTGGCGAGAAATAGCATAGACGGCGGACGGATAATCTATCTTGTAGATACTGGAAAAATCACCACGCTAAAATTTCCAACTTTTTGGTTTGATCCGACACCACAGGGAAAATTTATGTTGTCAATCGCTTTTGGGCAATCAAAATATTATGTGGATAATCTTTCGGAAAATATAAAGAGGGGTATTCGCCAGAAATTGCGAAATGGAATATGGCCCGCTTGGGCGCCACTTGGCTATGTGAATGACAAAAACGCTCGCTGTATCGCTGTGGACAAAGAAAAGGCAAAGTATATCAAGCGGGCTTTTGAAATGTACTCAACTGGCGAATATCCCCTCGCTCAAATTCGAAAGATTATCAATTCCATTGGCTTGGTTGGCAAGAAAGGCAAAATGCTTTCCGTCTCAAATTATCAGTATATGCTCAAGAACAAAATCTATTACGGCATGATTGAGTATAACGGCGAACTGTATGACGGAAAGCATGAACCGATTATCACAAAGAAACTTTTTGATTCCGTTCAAGAAGTGATGGCGAACAAGAGCAAACCAAAATCGCCAAAACTCAAACCTTATGTTTTTAGAGGATTTTTCCGTTGCGGAGAATGTGGCTGTTTCATTACCACCGAAACACAAAAGGGACATAACTATTTGCGATGTACAAAACGGAAAAATCCTTGCTCGCAGAGATATGCAAGAGAGGACGCCATCACTTCTCAAATAAAAGAGGAAATCAAAAAAGTTTCTTTGTCTTCCGCTTGGGCAAATGCTTCAATCAATTATTTTGAAAATGAGAAAATGAAAATTGCCCAAGCGGAAAGCTCTTTCGCCCAAAAAGCGAGAAATGAGCTTGTGGAGATAGAAACAAAACTTGATCGTTTGCTTGACTTGCAACTAAACGGCAATTTGTCGCAAGCGGAATATACCGCTAAAAAGCACAAGCTCATTCTCGCTAAAAAAGATTTGGAAGAAAAAATCTCTGCTTTTGGGCGAAAGAGCAATAATCGGTTCGAACTTGCCATTGCCTTTCTAAAAGACGCCAACCAAGCCGAAAAATACGCTCAACAAGAAAATCCCGAAAGGATTCGGGATTTTCTCAAAAAGATTGGTTCGAACTTCCGCATTGCCGACCGCACTTTGGTTTTGGATTTCAAAAATGCCTTCAAAATTGCGGAAAAATACCATGCCGAGGCGCTTTGCGCCGAGGCTGTTTCTTACGATTTCACAAAAAGTGAAAATTGGCGGAGAGGGAGGGATTCGAACCCTCGATAAGGTTTTAAGGCCCTATAACAGGTTAGCAACCTATCGCTTTCAGCCACTCAGCCACCTCTCCTTATATATTTAGTATTTTTTGAACGCATCAGCCACCTTTCCAAATATGCTTAATAAAGTTTATCAATTATTCTCCAAAATATCAAGCCGATTGACATTTCTTAATTATTATGCTACTCTTTATTACAGGTGAATATTTTGCATTAGTTATTGGATTAGTTTTAGTTAGATAAGCTATCGAAGTAAGTCACCAGACCTGGACCCGCCTGCGCTTAAAGCTACGGCGAGGCGAAGCTAGAAAGGAAGGTGACTAAACTTAAATGGCTTATCAAGACAACGACCGGCCGCAGCGCCAAATGTACGACATTACGGCTTTGAACATTACTTGTTCTGAATGCGGCGGCGCTATCACGCAGCTCCCGTTCGAACCGACTCAAAAAGACGACGGAACTTATGGAAAACTTTTTTGCTACGAATGTAACAAAAAAAGAATGAAAGACCGAGGCCCTCGCCGATCATTCGGTGGAGGCGGAGGAGGATTCGGAGGCGGAAGACAAAACAGATACTAATCTGCTTTTGGATAAAAAAAATCGCCCTTGCGGCGGTTTTTTTATTTGGTCGAGGTTTCACCTCTGATATGTTAAAACCAGGCCGAGGTGAAACCTCTTAAATCCCCAGCAGCCGCTCAAAAGTATCCACCAAACTCGGATCCTGCTTTGCTTCCGGAATATATTCCAAAAGAACGCGCCGGATTTCCACCGGATCTTCGTCGTGAATGGGAATATGCACGAACGGCATCAGCATACTTTTGGTGTGCAGACTCACCACCTTAATGTCGTGCGGTTCATAAAAAATCCAGAAAGACTTAATGTTGTCAAAATCATACATCTCGCGCCCGGCGATGATGCCGTCCTGCGTTACGGCGAAATCAATGGTCCGCGGTTCGCGGTTTAAAAAAATGTAACCGACGACTCCGATCAGGACAAAAGTGATCGCCATAATCGGACTGTCCGTATAAACCGCGTATCCGATGATCGCCAGGAGAACCAGCGCGACATACAAATACCATTTGCGCCCTCTTTCATATTTTTCATATTCCGGAGCCCGCCAGCGCAAAAGCGCGCCGGAGAAAATTTTTTCCATGGCCTCATTACGGAAGGATTTTTCTTCTTCAGCTTTATTTATATCCTCTTCCGGCTTTGTTGAAGAAAAAAATTTTTCCATTTTTTCCTTTTGCTCTGCTTCTTTTTTTTGCTCCTGTTCCGGACCGCTTATGTACATATTATTTACAAATTTATTTTTAGCTGTTATTATGTTAAAATTGCGTCATGGAAGCGTGGCCGAGTGGTTGAAGGCGACAGTCTTGAAAACTGTTGTGTCCGCAAGGGCATCGTAGGTTCGAATCCTACCGCTTCCGCTAGATAATTCGCGCTTATAGCTCAGTGGATAGAGCGTCTGGTTGCGGTCCAGAAGGTCGCAGGTCCGATTCCTGCTAAGCGCACAAATCATGCACTTTCTTTATTATATAGCACGCAAGCCACGCCCGCAACTTTTAGGGCTTGACTTTTTCGCCATTCTTTGCTTTAATGGTTCTATAAGTTTTGCAGGGGAAAAGTTCTTTAAGAAAGGCAGGTGAAAAAAGTTTTTTTATTATTTTTCAGGGGGACTTATTCGGGGGAATAAAAAAATTATACTTAAGGAGGATTTATGCCGTCCAACGATTTTAGGATTCGAATTGGAACTGACTCAGCAATGTTTTCGCCTATATCACCACTGACAACCCAACTGGCAGATAACGAGACCTTGGGAAGACATCCGGTCTTGCGATCTTTTATCGGTTATCCCATTTCTATTATCGGAGTGAAAACGGGAGCCGAAATAAACAAGGGTACCGCGGTTGCCATTACTAAGGGCGACAAACAGGCTGCAGTTACTATCCGCAACCTCGCCAAGCCGGATGAAATAATCCAGGCGCTATTAAAAGGGTAACCTCTCTTTTTTGAGAGAGAGGATCTGTAGTTCGAACCTCTCTCATCGAAGAGAACGCTCTTCTGCCTCGAGGTGAGACAGTGTGTGGCTCCCCCTGCGCTGTCTCGCCTCATCTCTTACTTTTAACAAAAAGCACAAACCTTAAGTATCATTCTTAAGGTCTTTTTTTATGCCAATTTTTCCTGCGAGCATAGCGAGTAGCTGAAAAATTGAGCACCCCGCACTAATTCGCAGACTTATTTTAATATTTCTAAAATCTTAGCCGAAGGCGAATTCGCAATCACGACCATATATAACCGTAAATCAATATTGGAATTAGTGCTGGGGTAGCCAAAACACTTTATACAAATTATACTTAGCTCATGGTAAATCTAGACACTGAATTAGATTCCCTCCCCCGCATTACTCCCAAATACGCGAAGGCGCTCAAAAAGCTTCGGCTTTTTACCGTTAGCGATTTGCTGCGCCATTTTCCATTTCGCTATGATGATTATTCCGCCATTTCCCCTATCAGCGAAATTTCTCCCGGCCAGACTGTCACCATTTGCGGAGAAATAATCAAAAGCAAAACCACGCGCACCTGGAAAAGAAAAATGACAATTACCGAAGTTGAAATTCGAGACGGTTCCGGAAAAATAAAAGCGGTCTGGTTCAACCAGCCCTATCTCTCCGAGCAACTGGTTTTGGGGAAAAATATTCGAATGAGCGGAAAAATTTCTGTAGATAAGAAAAACGCGCCGTATTTTTCCAATCCGGTTTGGGAAATGGCAGTGCGCGAAGCCACCAACACCGGACGGCTGGTGCCGGTTTACCCGGAAACGGAAGGTTTGAGCTCCCGATGGCTCCGCTGGCAAATACAAAATTTTTTGAAGATTTCCCTTTCCTCCCTTAACGATCCCCTTCCTCCCCTTATTCTTAAAAAGCTGAATCTTCCGCCGATTGAAAAAGCTCTTCGCTATATCCATTTTCCCAGCACCCTTGATCACGCGCTCATCGCCCAAAAAAGATTTGCTTTTGAAGAAATGTTTTTGCTACAACTCAAATCTCTCCAAGTGAGAAACGTCTGGCAAAAAGAGCAGGCGGTTAAAATAAACTTTGACGAGAAATTAATCCAAAGCTTTGTTTCCAAACTGCCTTTCAAGCTGACCAACGCCCAAAGGAAAGCAACCTTTGAAATCTTGAAAGATTTGGAAAAATCGCGCCCGCTGAACCGGCTTCTCAACGGCGATGTAGGTTCCGGGAAAACCGTGGTGGCCGCTATCGCGTCACTGCAGGCTATATCTGCCGGCTATCAAGCGGCCATTATGGCGCCGACGGAAGTTTTGGCGCACCAGCACTTCCTGACATTTTCAGAACTTTTCAAAGACCGCGAAATAAACATAGCTTTATTAACTAATTCATATAAAATCGAGGCGAAGCCTCGACTTCGAAGTCGAGGCTTCGCCTCGATTAAACGCGAAAATTTACTTCATAATATAAAATCCGGCGAAATAAATTTGATTATCGGAACCCACGCCTTGATTCAGGAGGACATCCGTTTTAAAAATCTGGCGCTGATTATTGTCGATGAACAGCATAGGTTCGGAGTAACACAGCGAGCTTACCTCCAGCAAAATATTGAAAAAATGAACGATGGGTTACCCGGCAAAATCCCTCACTTCCTGACCATGACGGCTACTCCCATTCCCCGCACCTTGGCGCTCGCCTTTTTTGGCAATCTGGATATTTCGCTTTTAGATGAAATGCCTAAGGACAGGAAAAAAATTATTACCCAGATTGTCGATCCGCAGGAACGGAATAAAACTTATGAATTCGTCCGGCAGGAAGTCAAGAATGGTAGGCAAGTTTTTGTGATTTTGCCTTTAGTTGAAGAATCAAAAGTTCTCACAGAAGTCAGGGCGGCCGTAGCTGAACATAAAAGATTATCCGAAAATATATTCCCCGATTTAAAAGTCGGGCTAATTCACGGCCGGTTAAAATCAGCAGAGAAAGAAAAGGTAATGCAAGAATTTTCCGCTAAAAAATTGGACATTTTAGTAGCTACCGCCGTGGTAGAAGTGGGCATCGATATTTCCAACGCCACAGTAATGATTATTGAAGATGCCGACCGCTTTGGCCTTTCCCAGCTCCATCAATTCCGCGGCCGCATCGGCCGGAGCGAACATCAATCATATTGCTTTCTTTTTGCCGGCAGCGATTCGGCTAATGCCAAAAAAAGATTGAGAGCTCTGGTCCAATATAGCGATGGTTTCAAAATCGCGGAAGTTGATTTGAAACAGCGCGGCCCAGGTGAATTTCTAGGCACGCGCCAATCAGGACTGCCGGACATCGCCATGGAAAATATTGCTAATATCAAACTGGTGCAAATTGCCCGCGAGGAAGCAGAAAATATTTTAAAAACCGATGCGCAACTAAAAAAACATCCTCTGCTCAAAGATGCCCTCAAAAAATTCCAGGAAAAAATTCACTTGGAATAGCTAGCAATCGCTTTCTCGTAAACATGCAGCAGCTTTTCGGCGCAGATTTTATCGGTGTAATTTTCGCGCGCGATTTTGGCCGATGCTTCACTGAATTTTTTTCGCAGATCCGCGTCGCTGATTAATTTATTTACCGCGTTGGCAAATTCTTCCTCTTGCCCAGAAACTAAAAATCCATTTATATTATCTTCAACTAAATCGCAAATTCCCGGAGCATTCACCGCCACAATCGGAAGTCCCAAATACATCGCTTCCGTGATAATCATCCCCTGCGTTTCCGATTTGGAAGCATAAACAAAAATATCGCCGGCGGCGTAATAGTTTTTGATTTCAGCTTTGTCCACAATACCCGCAAAAAAAATTCTGTCTTCCAGATTATTTTCCCTGGCCATTAGTTTCAAGCCGGGAACCAAATCGCCATCACCGGCCACCAAAAATTTCGCGTTTTCATTCTTTTTCAAAACTTTTATTACAGCTCTGAATAAAAATTCAATGTTTTTTTCGGATGTCAGGCGGGAAACCAGGAGTAATAAAATTTCACCGTCTTTTACGGCAAATTTATTTCTAATGATCCGTTTGTCGGCCTTTTGATATATTTCCTCCTCCACGCCTGAAGATATGGCTTTGATATTTTTATTGGTCACGCCCCAGTTTTTGATTATTTCTTTTACAGACTGCGTTGGTGCGATAATATAATCCGCCTGGTTGGCATAATTTTTAGCGTTTCTGATGGTCCACCAGGCTGCTAATTTTTCCGGAATTATCACCACAAAATGAGCGTATTTATCGTACAAAGTGTGCCAGGTGAAAACCAGCGGGATTTTCTTTTTTCGCGCCCACTTGGCCGCCGCCGTTCCCAAAAGATTGGGATGCTGGGAATGGATGATGTCCAGATCCAATTTTTCAATAATTTTGTCCATCTTCCGCGAATACGGAATGGCCAGCGGAAATTTGAATTTTATATTTGTGCTTATGGAAGGATAGCGAAAAACATGCGGGTTTTCGTCCGCATAGCCTTTCCATTTTGGAGCAAAAATAAAAACTTCGTGCCTGCCCGCATCGCTACGCCCGCCGCCATAACTGCCGTCAGGCTGTCGGGCTGGCGAAGCGTTGCTGGCGGGCCCCAGTTTTTCAAACTGTTTGCGGAAGCTTTCAACCGACTGCGTAACCCCGTAAGGATTCGGCAGATAGTTGTTGGTAAAAATGCCTATGCGCATTAGTTTTCGTCAAGAAAGTTTAATATGTCTTCAAAAACATTTTCATTTTTGATGTCAGAAATGAAAGTGTGGTAGGCTTTTTGAATGTAGCGGATTTTTTTTATTTTCGAACTGATTTTCGCGTAAATTTTTTCCGCGCTTTTTTTGGAAACCACATGGTCATGCGTGGACTGGAGAATCAGGCAGGGCTGGTGGATATTTCCCAGGCATTTGCGGGAAATACGCACCAGATCGAATGTTTCCAACGCCGACGCGACTGGATAGGTCTGATAGGAAATCAGGCGCGTAATGGTCGTGGAAAGACCGAAGGTCGGCGGATAAAACTTTTTGTTGTATTTTTTAAAAAATAAATGCGCCTTGGCGAAAGAATACATAAATTTTTCCAATTTTATTTTATATGGCATCGCCATAAAAATTAACCCTGAAACATCCTGATTATTTTTAGCCAGCATCACCCCCAGATTTGACCCAATGGAAGTTCCCCCGATATATACTTTGGGGTACTTTTTTTTCATTTCCGAATATTCCGCCTGAAGATCAGCCAGCCAGTCAGTCCACTTCACGCCTTCCAATTCCTTGGGCACCGTGCCATGCCCGCGCAGCATCGGCGCGTGCACGGTATAACCGTTTTCGTTCAAAAATACGCCCAGTCTCCGCACTTCATAGGGAACAGATGTCCAGCCATGAACCAGCAAAACCGCCTTTTCATTTTCACCGGGAAAAGCAAACGGCTGGCTTGTAAGGCGCCGGTCTTTTTTATATAAAAGCTCGGGATCAGCAAAGAGTATGCTTTTTACCGAATTCAGTATTCTTTTTACCATAGTTACAATTTTACCACCCGGACGCCAAACTGCAAGTAATGGGTTTATATTTTAAAACGATGCCCTTCACGCCCTTGATTTATTCTGCTATTAGTGCTATTATCGCTAATGTTACTAAATAAAACACGGCGCCATCGTCTAGTGGTTAGGACACCAGGTTTTCATCCTGGTAACAGGGGTCCGATTCCCCTTGGCGCTACTTGATATTTTAAAAATTCTTACCTACCAAGAATTTTTTAAATTTATGTAATTGTTATCGGGGAATCGGACGGGCAGCAGCGAGACAAGCCGCCACGGCGCAGTCGAGCGCCGATAGATGCGAGCAAGCGAGCATTCAGCGCTGCCCAGGACAAAGAGTCCCGACGCAATGTCGGGACGATGCGGAATTCCCCTTGGCGCTACCAACATTTATGTCTAAAAATAATCGATGTCAGAAAATTGGAGTTTTTGATTCCGGCTTTGGCGGCCTCAACATCCTGCGCGGGATTGTAAAAAAATTGCCCGAGTATGATTTTCTTTATTTAGGAGACGCGGCGCGCGTGCCTTACGGAACCCGCTCCCCGGAAACGGTTTACGGCTTTACCCAGCAAGCCGTGGATTTTCTTTTCAAAAAAAATTGCGCCTTGATAATTTTCGCTTGCAACACCGCTTCGAGCGACGCCCTGCGGCGGATCCAGAAAGAATATCTCCCTCAATTTTATCCCGGGAAAAAAGTTTTGGGCGTGCTCGTTCCGGCGGTGGAACTGGCGGCTTCAAAAACTAAAAATGGAAGAGTCGGCGTTATGGCAACTCCCGGCGCAGTTTCCTCCGGCGCATTTGAGCGGGAACTTTTGAAAATTAATTCAAAAATAAAATTATTTCAAAAGGCCTGCCCTATGCTTGTCCCGCTAGTCGAAGCTGGTGAACAAAACTCCGCGGCCGCGGATATCTTTTTGAAAAAATACCTTGCTCCCCTGCTGAATAAAAAAATAGATACTCTGATTCTGGGCTGTACCCATTATGGAATTTTGGAGCGGAAAATCAAAAAAATAACCGGCCAGAATATCCATATAGTTTCCGAAGCCGGTGTCGTGGCGATTAAATTGAAAGATTATTTGCGAAGGCATTCTGAAATAGAAAAAAAGCTGGCTAAAAACGGCCGGCGAACTTTTTATTCCACTGATCTCACTGAAAATTTCCAAAAGCTGGGCAGCCAATTTTTCAGCCAAAAAATCGCAGTCCGGAAAGCTGAGTTAAGATAGGATTTATTTCCAATCTTTTTTGATTATATCTATCAGCTTTTTTTTGGCCCGATTGATAAGCGTGCCGACTGTGTTTACTGGCTTGCCTAAAATTTCACTCATTTCTTCATAGGACTTATCTAAAAAATAGCGCAGTGTCAAAACCTCCTTATATTTTGCCGGCAATTTATCCAATGCTTCGCGCATTTCCCTTTTGAGTTCCTTGCTGATCCAGGCGTCAATTGGCGACTTATCCAAACTGGCCGTGTCCAGTTTGTCTTTGGTCGTTTCAATATCTTCAAGCGACACTAACCGCCGTTTTCCCCTTCTTTTCAAAAAGTTCACCGCTTCATTGTGCGCAATCCGATAAATCCAGGAGGAAAATTTTCTTTGGGTGTCAAAGCGCTTGATATTTTTATAAACTTTCACAAAAACATTTTGCAAAATATCTTCCGCCTCTTCCCTGCTTCCCACCAGGCGATATAAATAAGCAAACAGCTTGCCTTGATAGCGCCTGACCATTTCTTTATAGGCAATTGGATTCTTTTTTTGAACCAGCTTGATCAGCGCGCCGTCTTCGGCGTTTTTTAAGTCTTTTTCTTTCCTGTTTTTTACAATAGGCATACCGTGTATAATGATTATAGGCTACTATGAAAAACACTAAAAGTCCATTTTATATATTAGGCGTTGAAACCTCTTGCGATGAGACGGCGGTTTCGGTCATCCGAGCTACGGGCAAAAATATTGAAGTTTTATCCAACACCGTTTCGTCCCAGGTAAAATTGCACGCGCGCTGGGGTGGAGTCGTCCCTAATCTGGCAGCGCGCGAACATCTGAAAAATATTCTGCCGGTTCTTTCCCTCTCGTTATCCAGGGCGCAAGTTGGATTTAAAGATATAGCTCTCCTCTGTGTGACCAATGGTCCCGGACTTATTCCGGCTCTGCTCATCGGAACCAACACCGCCAAAACATTGGCCTATCTTTTGCAGAAACCGCTTTTAGGCATCCATCATATTGAAGGGCATATCTATGCCAATTTTATCTTTGATAAAATTGGCAAAAGCTCAAAGTCCCTGCCTCGCCGGCAGGCGGGCAAAGCTCAAAGTCTAAAGTTTCCGATTTTGTGCTTAGTGGTGTCAGGTGGGCATACGCAGCTAGTTTTGATGAAAAAACATTTGGATTATGAAATTGTCGGGCAAACACTGGACGACGCAGCCGGCGAAGCTTTTGACAAGGTGGCCAGAATTTTGAAATTGGGTTATCCTGGAGGACCGGCTATCGCCGAGGCGGCGATGAAGTTCAAAGTTCAAAGTTCAAAGTTCAAAGTTTCTTTACCCAGACCAATGTTAAACAGTAAAAACCTGGACTTTTCTTTCTCCGGCCTGAAAACCGCCGTGCTTTATACTGTCAAAAAACATTCTAACATTCTTAAGAATGTTAGAATGTCGTCTCAACTGTGCGCCGAATTTCAACAGGCCGTGATTGATGTTTTAATACACAAAACATTGAAAGCCGCAGAGATTTACAAGCCTAAAGCCATTATGCTTGCCGGCGGAGTCTCGGCTAATATTGAGTTACGCAACCAGTTGCGCAACAATTTGCGCAAATATTATCCTGATATTATATATAAAATACCAGATACCAAATATTCCATCGACAACGCCGCTATGATCGCCGCCGCCGGATATTTCCGCTGGAAAAATATGAGCGATTCTCAAAAGAAAAAAACGCTCACTAACTGGCAGAAATTACAAACCGATGCTAATCTAAAGTTATGATTAAGAAATTTATCAAACCAATTTTTCTCGGCGTGATTGCCGCCGGCGGGGCGTTGGTTTTTGAATTATTGTTTTCAAGTTTTTTTCCCACATATGATTTTTCTGCCGCCGCGCTTTCTTTTGATATTATTATTTTTCTAATAATTGCCGCCGCTATTGAAGAATTTTTCAAACTGCTGGTTATTTATAAAAGTTTCTTTCTTCAGAAAAATAATGGCCGGGAATTTTTATCTTCCGCACTGCTTTTGGGACTTGGATTTGCCCTGGCTGAAATCACCATTTCCAATTATTTCGGCCTTTCCGAAAACCCCAACTTATATTTCGGAATATTAGGAATATTTTTGGTGCATATGCTTTCGGCCGGACTCATCGGATATCTTTTGATAAAAATACGAGCCAGAATATTTACCGCTCTTGCCCTTGTCTTTTTGGCCGCCACTGCGCTTCATTTCACCTATAACTGGGCTATTATTGCGGGCTATTTGCAAAAATAATAAATCCGAATTATACTTATAGTAAGCATAATATCTAACTTAAAATCATGGTTAAAGTAAAGCGCTCCTTTTTTGAAAAACTCACCGGATCAAAGCGGATAGAATCCGAAGAATATGCGGGACGAGAACCCATCAGCCAGCCGATAACCAACATTTACGAGGCAGAGGAAACAGAGATGACTCTCGGTTTCTCGCCCCAAAAAAATATGCCAGAAGAAAAATTTTCCAGCCCGGACGGAAGCGAAGGCCAGCTCACTATCGATGTCTACCAGACTGATAATGACATCGTGATTAAGTCTACGATCGCCGGCGTGAAACCGGAAGATTTGGATGTTAACATTAACAATGATATGGTGACAATCCGCGGTGAACGCAAGAATGAGGAAGAAGTGCCGGAAGAAAATTATTATTACCAGGAATGCTATTGGGGAAATTTTTCCCGCTCCGTAATTTTGCCAGTAGATGTTATTTCCGACAAATCCGAAGCGTCTATGAAAAACGGAATTTTGACCATCCGCCTCCCTAAGGCTGACAGCACTAAATCAAAAAAGATTCAGGTTCGCGGATTCTAAGACTAAACTTTCTTATTAAACAAAGCCTCTTTTACGAGGCTTTTGTTATTGCACTTGAGCCTATTTTGGGCTATTCTAAGGATATTACTATGAGATACATCTTTTTTATTTTGTTTTTTTTGTTTTTTCCTTTCGTTTCCTTGGCGCAAACGGAAGATTTTTCGTTGGGATCTTTTTCCGGACAAAATGTTAACACCTGGTTCAGCAAAAATATAATCCTGAAAACCGGAGAAACTGCTACGGAGGTTTCCGGCGACCAAATCCGCGGGTGGATCCGAGAAATTGAAGATTTATCCTATAACCCCGCCCATGATTCTGAAATTGAAAATGTAAACTTTTGCCAATACAAAAAGTCTATCCCCTGCGCTCTGACGCTTTCCCTGAAAGACCAGTCTCATGTGCAAAAAATTTCCGAAGCTTCTCTCAATATAGAAACACTCAACAAGTTTTTGGACGAATTATCCCTCACGGTAGACAAAAATCCGGAAAATGCCACCTTGCAAATGGAAGACAGCAAAGTATCTGTTTTTGCCTTAAGCAAAAACGGCGTCAGGCTCGATAAAGAAAAAAGTTTAATAACTATTTTTAATTATTTTAAAAATAACAGCAGCACCGGTGAAATTAAATTGGCTTACGATGAACTCCAGCCGGAAATCACCACCGATTCCATAGATAATCTGGGCATCAAAACTCTCATCGGCGAAGGGACTTCCAATTTTGCCGGCTCGCCAAAAAACAGAATCCATAATATTTATGTTGGAGCTAAAAAATTCAACGGCGTGCTGATTAAGCCCGGTGAGAAATTTTCTTTTATTCAAACCCTGGGGCCGGTTGACGAATCAACCGGATATCTGCCCGAGCTGGTGATTAAAACTGACAAAACCGTGCCTGAATTCGGCGGAGGCATGTGCCAGGTTTCCACCACCGCCTTCCGTGCCGCGATTTACGCCGGACTCAAAATTACCGCGCGCACCCCGCATGCTTATCCGGTCAGTTACTATAATCCGCAGGGCATGGACGCCACGGTCTATATTCCCAGTCCCGATTTGCGTTTTATCAACAACACGCCGGGACATATTTTAATCCAGACAAAAATTGACGGAACCCGGCTGGTTTTTGATTTCTTCGGCACTGATGACGGCCGCAAAATAAATATCACTGGGCCGAAAATAACCGAGCGTAATTCCGACGGCTCAATGAAAGCCACCTTTACCCAGGAAGTTTTAGACAAGGACGGCAATCAACTTATTGAAGATATTTTCAATAGCGCCTATGATTCGCCTTCAAAATATCCCCACCCCGGAGAAGAAGTATTCAAAGAAAAGCCCAGAGACTGGACCCAGGGAGAATGGAAAGCCTATAAAAAGCTGCATAATTTGTAATCCTCTCTCAGCTACTATTTCTAAAACAAGCCCTGTCACATAAAAATCATCCTTATAAACTGGAGTTTGTGAGGATGATTTTTTGCGTATTTTGGTTACCTACTGAGATATCTATGTAGATAACCCAAAACGATACTCCGATATTTTCAAAAATATTGGGGTGTTTTGTTTTCAAGCTTAAAAAACAACAAGCCAGCCCGTATTTGAGCTGGAAAAACTGGCTCGATTGATTAATTAAGGTTTAATTAAAATTTTTCAATATTCATTATTTTAAAAATTTCATAACTTTTCGAATCGCCTTTTCAGGATTTTTTTGAATTTCATGCCCCCAAATCCGTAAAACTTTCCAGCCTTCTCTTTTTAGCTTTGCGCGGTTTTTTTTGTCGCGCTTAATATTATCCCCGATTTTTTTCAGCCAGTATTTTCTTGGAAGCCGTTGTTTTTGAACCGCATGCTTATAACCATGCCAAAAATCTCCATCTATGAAAATTGCAATCTTTTTCCTCGGCAATGCAATATCTGGATTACCAAGCGCCTTCTTATAGTGTTTCTGAAAATAAATGCCCCTTTTGCTCAATGCGCTGAAAACAGCTTTCTCTGTAGTCGTATTTTTTGAGCGGATATTTGACATTATTTCGCTTCTTTTTTTCTTCGTGAACATGTCCATATGGCTGTGGATAACTTTCCCTTGTTAGTTCGGTAAATTTTCGGTATAATACAATTAAATTATAATGAAATAAAAAATTAAAGTCAAATCAATGGCAACACTTACAAAAAGACAGAAACAAATATTGGAATTTATAAAGTCTTATATAAAAAAGCATGGGATGTCCCCCACTATCCAAGAAATAAAAAAGAAATTCGGGCTTTCCGCACAGTCTACTATTCATCAACATATAAATGAATTAGAAAAAAAAGGATTTATAGAAAAAAATGGAAGTTCGTCCAGAGGCATTGAATTAAAGAAACGAAATCAATACAATTTGACAAAGGTTCCGCTGGTAGGCGTAATTGCGGCTGGACAGCCGATTGAAGCTATTGAGACAGGGGGAGAAAGCGTGATGGTCGCAACAAACAATATTAATAAATTCGGCGAATATTACGCGCTTAAAGTCCAGGGCGACAGCATGATAGATGAGGGCATATTCGATAGCGATATTGTCGTCATTAAAAAACAGTCCGTTGCAGAAAATGGCCAAACGGTAGTTGCAATAATAGACGACAACGAGGCTACTTTGAAAAAAATTTATCGAGAAAAAAATAAGTTCAGGCTCCAGCCAGCAAACCAGTCCATGCTCCCCATATACAGAAAAGAAGTTGAAATCAGAGGAGTTGTCGTCGAGATAAAAAGGAGCTTTGAAAATAATAGCGGTTCCAAGCAAAAATCATTCGGGACGCTGGATTTATTCGCCGGAGTCGGCGGCATAAGGCTTGGGTTTGAAAAAGCAGGATTTAAAACTGTTTTCGCAAACGATTTCGACAAGCACTGCAAAAATACCTATGATCTTAATTTTAAAACTTCCAAACTTATAGTAGAAGATATTAATAAAATTGGAATTGGCGATCTTCCCGAGTTTGATTTTCTCTTAGCCGGATTTCCGTGCCAGCCGTTTTCAGTCGCTGGATACCGGCAAGGATTTAGAGACAACCGGGGACGCGGCAATCTTTTTTTTAGAATTGCGGACATAATTGAAGAAAGGAAGCCGGCTGGATTCCTACTTGAAAATGTGAAGAATTTAAAAGGACATGACAGCGGAAAAACTTTTAAAATAATAATGGAAACCCTGGAAAATCTAGGCTACTATGTGCAATCTAAAGTTATGAACAGCATGGAATATGGAAATATTCCGCAAAACAGAGAGCGCCTGTACATAGTTGGATTTAAAAATAAAGATTATGCCGATAAATTTGAATTTCCAAGCCAGCAAGAATTGAAAATAAAAGTTTCCGACTTGCTGGAAAAAAATGTGCCGGAAAAGTATTATTACAACGGAAAGCCTCTTTATGCAAAGCTTAAAAATTTTATTAAAGGAGAAGACAAGGTTTATCAATGGAGAAGGCAGTATGTCAGAGAAAATAAAAAAGGCGTATGCCCTACTTTAACAGCCAACATGGGCATGGGGGGACACAATGTCCCTATTATTAAAGATAGAAATGGAATCAGAAAGCTGACTCCGCTTGAATGTTTTAGACTGCAAGGATTTCCTAAAGATTTTGTGCTTCCAAAAAATTTAGCCGATTCAGCTTTATACAAACAAGCTGGAAATTCCGTAAGCGTGCCTGTTATTGAGACTATGGCAAGACAGCTAAAAAAAGCGATTAAGTAACCAGCTCTTTTAATTTTGGGAAGAGATCGTTTAAGTTGCGCAAATCATCCCAATAAACATACTCATTGTCATTATTAAAAGATCTGCCTTTGTATTTTTCAGATGCTTTTAATTTTTTAAAATCCTTTCTCAGCGCCCATCCGCGCCTTTCAGCCCTTATCCCTTTAAGAGCAGGGAAATCAGAAAATATGTCTTCGCCTCTTCCGCCGAGACTTCTAAAAAATCTTTGCCCCGTGTTAGCCTTTTTCCAATGAACCTTATATGCAATAAAAAGTTCTGCTTTTCTCGGTCCATCAAATTCGTTTTCTGAAATAAGCATGAAATATTGAGTATCCTTAATTTGCACTTTTATTTTGGGAGAAATAAAATCATCGCCAGATAATTTTATCCTCTTGATATCCTGGCCTTCATCAGTATTGCTCGTTCCAATAAAAAAATCCCTATTTAATTCGATCTCAATATTTTTTCTCTTGCTGTCAATTTTAAATGCTACTTCTACCAATAAGCCTTTGGTTATATCCATAATCGCCTCGATATCATACCTCATCTTTCCATTTGAATGCAATGTGATATAACCTTGATTTATCGCCTTTTTCGCCCATTCAAATTCTTCTATTATGTTTTCCAGTGGAATTAAAACTGAATTATCAATGCAAAACTGGCAATAATCAATGATATCAGATATATAAGTAAAACCATTCGCAATCATGCCTTTTCCGACTGCATAGTTTTTAATTTTATTGGAACAATTCAATGATCCGCCTGCTACTGTTTTGAACTGTCCAGCAGAAAATTCCTCAAACCCGCGAGGTCCGAGTATTTTATTGACAATCTCATAAACTTTTAAACACTCTGATTTTTTTTCAAAATGTATTTGCTGATCTTTTTTAATTTTTAATTCTTCAAGTATTGTATTTGGGATCAGCCTATTTTTTTCTTCGATAAAATTTAATTCTTTTTTCATAGTTTTTATTATTTTTTACTCCGATAATCCCTAATCACAATCCCGCCCGGAACTCTTTTCACATTCACTTTCTGTTTTTCGCGCCAGCCGAGGTCGCGGATCATTTCAATCGGAATTGTGATGCCGAAACTGGCTCCGCCGGCCATTTTGGTAATTTTTCTGATATTTTTTTCTTCGGATTTTCTTCTGGTTTGCATAAATTTTTAGATTATTATTTACCTACTGAGATATCTACGTAGATATCCTTGTTTATATTTTACGCCAAAATCAGTCTGCTTGCAACCGCATAAAACAAAAAACAGCACCCTGAAAGTGCCATTTTTGTTTTGTGCGCCCTGTAGGATTCGAACCTACGGCCTTCTGGTCCGAAGCCAGACACTCTATCCACTGAGCTAAGGGCGCGATTTTTAGGTAAAAACCTACAGAGGGGCGGCTATTGGGAATCGAACCCAAATTCTCGGTACCACAAACCGATGTCTTAGCCGCTAGACGATAGCCGCCCCTCTATAGACTTTTGTGCGCCCACCAGGACTCGAACCTGGGACCATTTGCTTAAGAGGCAACTGCTACTACCAACTGAGCTATGGGCGCATGTAATCTGTTTTCAATTTACTCCACCTTCTTTCAATTTTTTCTATTTGTTTCGCATTAACATCTTCTAAAATTGCATTAACCCAACCAAACACCCGATGCCGCAAGTCAGTGCCTTTAAAAACTCTGATTTTAATCGTACCATAATAAAGAGTGTTTCTTTTATAGTTTTTATTTTTTGGTTTAATAAAGCTTTTCCCAAAATTTTCAAGTGGGATGCCGGTTATTTCCGACCAAAATTTTTTTATTAATACATCTTTTTGTTGTGGATAAATATTTAAATGTGCAGAGAGATCTTTTGCCTCAACATTCGCGACATCTTTTAGCCAGCACACGAAAAATTTAATTAGATACGGATCAGAATTTGTCATAGCAAAGTGCTGTGTTTTAGCACCTTCCGCCCAATAAAGAGCTGCTCCAACTAATTTGCGAGCTCTCTTGTCTAAAGGAAGCTTGATCTCCTTTTCTCCTTTTTGAATAATATAACTTATTTCTCTTTTTCTCCGTTCATGACTACAATTTGGACCTTTCGATAAAATTTCAATTTGTTTTGTATATAATCTTTTCTTGTGTTCCGGCTTCAAAATAATATCACCACACCATAACCGGGCAGTACTTTTTGCTATATCTAATTTATCTGATATTTCCTTGTAGCTAAAACCTTTTTGTTTTCTAAGCTGTCTAGCTTTTTGTTTTATTTTCTTGCCGTATTTAATCATACTTCCATTATATGCCACATGGAGACACCTTGCAAGTTTTGTGCGCCGAGCAGGAATCGGACCTGCGACCAAAAGGTTAGAAACCTTCTGCTCTATCCACTGAGCTACCGGCGCGTTGCAGCGCTCCGCTACAGCGCATAATAATATAAAATTGCCTTTTCGGCAATAAAATAAGCATAAACCAATCTTAAGCAAAAGTCAATATCATTGCCCTTATCTTAGCCGGAAAATGTCCGGGATATTTTCGATGTTTCGCTGGTATTCGCTTCTCTTGCCTTCCACTTCCCTCACAAGCGCGTCAAATTTGTCTTTGCTGAAAATCGAACCGCTTTGCTTGGTATTGATATATTCCTGCCGGCGCGCTTCGCTCCAGCCAGGATTAGTAATATTGCTATACCAAAGATAGGCGCAGTAGCCGATCAAAATTAAAAAGATGAGCATCAGCGCCCAGCGCCTTCTTTTATTTAAAAATAAGACCGTCTTTTGGCAAAACTTGGGTAAATCTATTTTAATTTTCAAATTCTTAACCTCCATTTTATTTTCGCTATTTTTTTAAATACACGACTATAGTGATCGCCGTTTTTATGGTTTCTTTTTCCAGGGTTATTTTTTCATTAGTTCGGGAAGCGTTGAATGGGCTTGCGCCTTTTTGAGTCTGTGATTGATCGGCAACATTTTTCACGGCATTAATGGAAATAATATTCAGATAATAACTGAAGTTTTCTATTTTGTGGATAAAATTTATGAGCTCCGCGTATCCGCCCTCCAGGCTTATTTGCACCGTGATATATTTATCATAGGGCAGGCTCCCTAAAATAGTCTCCTTTATTGCATCCTTGGCTTTGGCGGCGCTGGCGGGCTTAGCAGGATCCGCCTCATTAATTTTCAAACTTATTTTGTTGCCGGTAATTTCCGCCAGAGCTTCGAGCTTTTTGATAAAATCAATTTCCGTGCTTTCATCCAACGAAGCGTCCAGATCACTTTCTCTCTCTCGAAAGGATTGCCGCGCCGCTTCCATTTCCGGAATTTTAGCGATACGGGATTGATTATTTTCATTATCAATCGTCTTCTCCTGAACGACATTGGAAGTGAAGTTTATATTCTCGATTAATTTGTAGGCGCCAAAGAAGAGAGCCGTCCCGATTAAAACCACGGTTATCGCGACACTTAGCCATAATTTATATTTTTTCCAAAAATCGATCATTTTTTCAAGCACTCCTTTTTAATGGTTAAAGCGATCGAAAAATCCACATTCTCTCTGGCGACCAAACTGGAAAGCGGCAAATTCACTTCGTCAAAACAGCCGCTTTTTTCCAAATTTTCCTTGAAAGTTATCAGAATATCCCGGTCGCGCGCTTTGCCGGAAACCGCCGCCTTGTAATTATCTGTCGCTATGCTGGTTATAATAATCTCGACCGGAACCGAACTGTTTAATTTTTCAAAAAAATTCGTCCAATAAAGCTGTCCGCTTTGTATTTTTAATATCTCGGACATTTTAACATTGATTTTTTTTATCTGCGCATCAAAATCGCTGATTTGTTTTATTCTTTCGACATCCTGTCCGTTTAACCCGGCGTTATTTTCCGCCATATTCAGATTTATCTGCAAAATATAACTAATACTGAAAAGCATTGCCAAAAAAATAACCATAATAAAAACCAGCCCAAATTCCCATCTGAGAACTGTTCTGACTTTCTTAGCTTTTTCTATTTCCTCCCGCTTGGCAGGCGGGATGAGATTTAATTTAATCTTCATATTCCAGTCCGCGCAAAGCCAGCCCGACTACCGTACAGTAGCGGACCGCGTTTTCTTTGTTTATAATCGGCAAATTATTTTTTATTTTCAAATTAACCCAGGGATTGCCCAGCTCAACTACCTTGCCCAGCCTTTTTTCGAGATATGGCACTAGTCCCTTGAGATTGGCTCCGCCTCCGCAGAGAATAATTTTTTCCACCTCAATTGTTTCTTTGTTCATCTCGCCGTAAAAATCAAGTGTCTTTTCGATCTCCTGCCCCAGATTTTCCAGGAGCGAATTGATGGCGGTAAAAATCGGATTGCCGCTTTCCGCGTTTTCAATTCCCTGATTAACCTTGGCTTTTTCCGCTTCCTGAAAATTCAAATTCAAACTCTTGCCAATCGCGTCATTGATGCTTTCCGAAGAAAAAGGAATACTGGATGTGAAATATGGAATGCCCTTAACCACTACAATGAAACCGGTTCGCTGCGATCCCAAATCAATTATGAAAGAAGCCTTTTCCTTGGCGATATTTTTCTGGTCAATCAAACTGCGGGCGCTAGCCACGGATTCCACTTCAAATCCATAGACAGCCAGACCGGCCATTTCCAGCACCGCCGTCATTTCATCAATAGTTTCTTTGCCGACCGCCAGCGTCAAAATGTTTTGTTTTCCTGACATATCCGCTTCAATAAATTGCCAGTCATAATAAACCTGGTCGATTGAGAGAGGAATGCTGGCTTCAATTTCCCACTTTATCGCCTCCTGCGATTCCTCTTCCTTCATTTTAGGGATGCTGACTATGCGCAAAAAGGCTTTTGATTCCGGCACAGAGCAAATGACTTTTTTGGTGCTGATTTTTTTTGGTCCGGCTTTTTTCAAGACTTCCCGGATACAAGCCGCTACCTTTTCTTTATCAATTATTTTTCCATCTTCAATCAATCCAGGCGGAATATCCTGGGCGCCATAGCCAATAATTCTTTCCGTTCTGCCTTCCTGCTCCAGCTCAAGAACCTTAACTGAAAGATCGCTTAAATCCAGTCCGAAAATTTTCGGCTCAAACCCCATTATGTTTTTATTCAAAAGTCCCATAATTCTTTTTTATAATTCTTCCCATAAATCAATGGCGTATTCAGTTCCGGTTGGAAAATATGGAGGCGGAAAATATAATAAATTATTGTCAAAATTCAATACACGATTTGAATAACCTGTTCCATTGGTGTAAGCAAATCCATAACGGAGAAAAGTTGCCATCGCTCCATTAATCGTGATTGTTCCTTTATGATCTTCACAGGAGTGGGAATGGCAGCCAAAAGGCGTATAATAATTCCTGCCCACCCGGCCGGATTGAGAAATCATGGCCGCATCAATTGTCAAATTGTCCAGACTGTCCTTAACCACTTCAATGTCTTGTTGCGATATGAGGCCGATAATATCAGTGCCGTCAGTATGCGTATAAAGCAAGTTATTCATACCCAGATAAATACTGGCGCTGGGACCCCCCAACAAATTAGCTGCCACAAAAGTAGTTCTTTTGCCATTAATAGTTCCTTCAATCCAAATGTTATTTTCAACAAAAATTACCCCGTCATCAGGAATGGCAACGCCCGTCAATTCGCATCCTTCATTTTTAATCGACATATTGGCCGTGTTATAGCTGGTTACAGTCGTCACTGTCATGGTGTTACCAGTTATTATAATATGCCTTCCCAAATTGTCCTTACTGCCGCACTTGCTGTTATTGTAATAAACTCCGCGCCCAGTTATTTGGGACTCGCTTTTCATAAACGCCAAGTCGGACACCATCCCATTGAAATCAACCGCCGGCACAGGAAATTCGCGTCCGGCCTCAAAAACATCCGTGCGCGCAGGCACGCTATTGGGCGGGGCCTCGTCTTCCTGAAACTCATTGCCGACACTGCCATTGTCCGCGGACACATGCGTATGCACGCCGAATTCATTGTCTCCGTTGTGATCCGGATCGTCATATTGGTCCATCGCGCTGGCAATAATATTATGCGCCAATCCATCAAAACGGATGCCAAAATTAGAAAGGACTTTCCCGTATACTTCGGTATTTTCTCCGATACGAATAACATCATTGGACAAAAGCGCGTTTTCACTCCAGGATGGGCGGCGAAAACGAACTTGGACCACTCTTTTCAGGTCCAGATCCTTATATGTCCAGCCGGTCGACTTGACATAAATAATCGTTGAATTTGGATCCGGCGGCTGAACTTCGATTTTATATTTTCCAATCGCTCCGCCTTCCGGGTCGAAAAACTCCGCTTCATATGGAGCGTTCACGCCATAAGGATTGCCGCTGGCCCAAAAGTCCTTGACTTGCTGCGTCGTTTTGCCGGAAATTTCGTGCGCCAGATACCAGCGATAAAAATATATTCCGGCTTCCGCTATTTGGAAAGATCCCTCGCGATTGACGCGGCTGATGCTGAAAGTCATTTGCGAAGTAGTATACCGCAAAATCGAAACCAAAAGAATAGAAACAACTGACATAATAATCAGCGCGTAAGCAATCATTGAGCCTCTTTGATTTTTGCTTTGCTTATATTTTTGTTTCATGTTTTATGAATCTTATTGTATTCTATCATAATCATTGAGATTTCGCATTTCCACAAATGATTCCATCTGGACGCTGTTCGGCGCCCTATTAACATTAGGATCAACTGCCAGATTTATCTTAACCAGGCGGATATCGGAAACAATTGCCGGCGTAGACACCGGATTATGCGTCTGGTCACCGGGATAATTTTTATTGTAATAGGAAAAAACCGGCGTGTTCGCGTCATTCACAACATCTTGTGCCAGCGTCAATGTCGCTTCATCTCCCGTCGCGTAAGTTTTAGGAAGTCCCGTTGACGGTTTGCGGTAACCCATCAAAATCTTGCCATTGCTTTTATACATATGCACCCTTTCGGTTATGCCGTTTTTGTCATAATCACAAAAAAATATAAACTCATCGTCGTCGGCAACTTTTATAGGATAAGATCCGTCGTCTCCCTGGCGCGCGCGCCGGATATAATCCACCATTTTATTCACGCCCTGTGAAACAGCAAAAGTCGATTGTCCCATTTCATATGAGTATTGGTTGGACTGCCAGCTTTTGACAAACAGCTGGCTGAACCCCAAAATCCCGAAAGTAAAAATCATAATCGCCAACAGCGCTTCAATCAGCGTCATGCCTAATTTTTTGTTTTTTTTGTCCGCAATGTTCATTAAGTTGCAGTTAATTTAACAGTTTTCGCGGTAAAATTATCCACCGCCGCCGTTGAATTGTTATCCTGAAATCCGTCCGCCGTTATTTCGATATTATAATCTCCCGGCGCAAATACCGGAACAGCCGTGAGCGGAAAGATAGCCACACCATCATTGGCTGTGGTAATCGTGGCGTCATAACCGCCTCCATTTGTAAGATGCACTGTCGCGCCCTCAATTGGAGTACTATCACTGTCTTTTTGAACATAGACAACCAGAGAATCCTCGTCATTTTTCGCGAATTTTATCTTGACTGTTTTTGTCTCATTTGGCAGAACTGTTACCGGCGAAATTGGCTCTGTGCTGATGAGAGTATATCCGGAAACCGGATCAACATCCGAAAGAACATACTGTCCGGGACTGCGGTCGTCTAATTTATTTTCACCGCTTAAATCAGTGGTATAGTCATGATCTGTATTATAAACATTGGCTGGCGGAACTGAAGTATCGGTCCCTAAAATTCTTCCTCCCTTGAAATGAAAATTTACACTCGGCAAGGCCACTCCCAAATAATCCAGTGATTTAATATCCACATCAGATGTTTTGTTAAGTATAATAGTTTTAGTATTTACCGACCCGCTGACTACGGAAGCATGCGAATCAATCGGATTGTATTCCACGCTATCCGGATCAACTGTTTCCACTGTTTCATAATCGTTTTTGGAAACTGTAAGTTTATATCCCCAGATGGACGCTTTAGCGCCGGGAAACATTAAATTGCCGGAATCGTCTGTTTCCGCGGCAATATCAACCGTCGGAGAAACAGCATCGTTTTCAATTTTTATTTCAGCCTGCCCGACTCCCTGGCCTTCACTATTAATAACATTGATTGCCAGCACCCCGTCTCCGGAAGCCAGTTCCATTCCTGACGGAACGAAACGGGAAACTAATTCGACATCGCTTTCGCTTACTCCTGTCCAGGAAACGGCAACCTTGACTATCTTGTAATCATTGGGAATTGTGTCTGTCGGATATACTCCATCAAAAGGATCATCCTGATATTTTATGAAAGTCCGCACGGCATAGGTTTTTCCATCAACGGTAATATTTTCTTCGGCTGGAATATCTCCATTTGGAATTCCGCCAATCGTCCCGATATCGCTGTATTGCATATTGCGGATTATTTCCATTTTTTCATTGGCAATTTGATTTGAGCTCTGTCGGTCTTTCACATCAATCGTATAGCGGGTATTCACGGAAAAAACGGAATAAAAAGTGCTGGTTATTATGGTAAAAATAAACAAAAAAACCAAAGCCTCAATAAGCGTAAAGCCAAATTTATAATTTTTTATTTTTGTCATTTGAATTTTATTTTATATTTTCCAGCACGCTATACATCGGCTGCAGAATTGAAACCGCGAAAAATCCGACCGCGCTGCCGATAATGATCATCAAAACCGGCTCAATGATGGATGAGAGGTTTTTTGTCAGCTGATCGACTTCCGCTTCATAAAATTCGGCCAGATTCATCAGCACCGTGTCGGTTTTTCCCGTTTCTTCCCCCACCTCAATCATTTGCGGCACCAGCACGGGAAAAATATTTTTTTCTTCATAGATCAGCTTGCTTAAGTTGATTCCTTTCTGGATGCTTTCCGAGGCTCTTTCAAACGCCCTTTTATAATAAAAATTAGTCAATGTCCGCGAAAGAATTCTGAGCGCTTCCACGACCGGCACGCCGCTTTTGAGCAGCGAGCTGTAAATTCTCGCGAAGCGGGCGCAATTCATTTTAATGACAATATTTTTAAGAACGGGGATTTTAATCGTGATAAGGCCCAGCGCTTTTTTGCCGGCGTTGGTCGTAAGCAGTATTTTTATAATAAAAATGGCAGTCGCCACTAAGCTCACCGCGATGATGAAGTGCTCCCTGAAAAAAGTGCTGGTTCCGATAATGAATTTGGTGGAAGCCGGCAGGTCAGCATTGAGATCCTTGAAAACTCCGGTGATTTGCGGCACGACATAAACCATCATCACGATTCCGATGAGAATCATAGCCACCAAAATAACCGCCGGATAAACCAGAGCGCCCCGCACTTTGCGGATGATTTCGTATTCTTTTTCCAATTGCACCGCCAAAATATTCAAAACCTCCTCCAAATTTCCACTGGTTTCCCCCACCCGGATCATATTGACAAAAAGTTCGCCAAAAACGCCGGGATATTTCGCCAGCGCGTCAGCCAGCGTCGTGCCTGTCTGCAAATCATCCTGCACAGTTTTTAAAATTCCGATGAATCTCTTGTTTTGCGTTTGAATGGTAATGTTTCTAATAGCCTTGGAAAGAGGCAGTCCCGAAGCAATCATCACGCTTAAATTGCGCGCGAACATCATTTTCTCGCTGAGCGGAACTTTGGTGAAACGATCAAAAAAATTAACCTTAACCTTGGCATCATCTTTCATTTCTTTGAAAGATGTCAAAACAAAACCGTCGGCGCGCAATTGCCCGGCCAAATCCCGTTCGTCTTTGGCATTCATCTCGCCGCTTTTTGTTTCTCCCGTATAACTTTTCGCGGTATAAAATATACGCATTCCAATTTTGTTTTAATTATTTTGATTATAACATAAAATGTGGATTTTAAAAAGCCCAGACCTTAACCTTCAGGCTGATAATACAGAAAATTAGCTTGTCATCGCAAAAAGCAAGGATGGATAAAAAATAAACAAAAAAAGGCTTAAATAAGCCCTCTGAAAAGTGCAAGGAATGTAACAAAAAGCTGAAATATACCCTAAGCTATTTTTTGCCGATAAATATGATATTTTTACCGCTAATCAGATCGCATTTTTCCGTTTTGAAGCCGACTTCTTCGAATAATTTTTTCAGTTCTCTTTTTGTAAAAGCATGATGATAGCGGTAGAAAGTCTCGCCTTGATTATTTTTAAATGTGATATAACAGTCGTTCCAATTTAGATTAGATTTTCCGCTCATTTTATCCAGCCAATTTTTCAGAATATTTTTAAAATACTTTTTCTGCCCGCCTCGCGCCAGCCTCGCCGAGTCTAGGCGGGTTGACGAGTGGTCTCTGCGAGTCGAGGCGGGCCACAAATTCCAAACAGTCGCGACGATATGCCCGCCCAGTTTTGTGGCGCGAAATAATTCCCCTGCCATTTTTTCCGCGTGAACTTTCGGAAAATGATGAAAGACCGCGATTGAGTATATGGCATTGAAATAATTATCAGGAAATGCTAGACTTCCTGAACTGGATATTTTCTGGAATTTGATATTATCGGCTCCATATTTATCATTGGCAATATCAATCAGCTTTTGCGACACATCCACTCCTGTGTAATTTGTATTTTTGCCAGTCAATAGTTCTAGAAGCCGGCCGTTGCCACAGCCAAAATCTAAAATTTTATCCCCGTCTTTGGCATAATCTCTGATAAATTCCATTCCGCGCCAAAAAAACTTCCGCGTTTCGCTGAATTTATCGGCCATTAAATCATAACCAGATTCAGTTTCCTGTAAAATTTTATTACTGATGTCTTTGTCCATGCTTAAAGCCTACGATAATTTTATAAAACTGGCAACTAAAAAAGTCTCCAAAAATTCGGAAGATTTTTTGGGCTTGAAAAAAGAAATTTCCGGCCAGCTCCAGCTTCCCCTGCCAACCAACGCCGATCTTCGCGAACATTATGAAAAAATGATCAAGGTTAAAAAAATAAAAAGAAATATAAAATTCGAAGAAATAATGCAAAGCCGCAAAATTCGGACTCAATCCGGCGTGGCTATCGTGGCAGTCCTGACTAAAGAATATCCTTGCCCAGGCAAATGCCTCTACTGCCCCACCGAAAAAGGCATGCCCAAAAGCTACCTTTCCAATGAACCGGCGGTGATGCGCGCCATCGCTTCAAAATTCAACCCATACAAACAAGTGCAAAATCGCCTGCGCTCGCTCGAACTCAATGGCCATAAAACCGACAAAATTGAATTGATTGTTATGGGCGGGACTTTTTCCTATCTGCCGAAAAATTATCAATTAAAATTTATCACCGAATGTTTCCGAGCCGCAAACGATTACTCTGTTCGTAGCGGTCCGACCGCTTTTGGTCATTCCAGTCGAGAGCGGTCGGACCGCTACTTAAGCCTTTTGCATGAGCAGAATAGAAATGAAAAAACCAAACATCGGATTGTCGGACTCACCTTGGAAACCAGGCCGGATTATATTAATGGAGAAGAAATTTTGAATTTTAGAAAATTAGGCTGCACGCGGGTGGAATTGGGCGTACAAAGCATCTTTGATGATGTTTTGAAAATTAACAAGCGCGGGCACGCTGTCGCAGAAACTATTAGGGCTACGAAACTACTGAAAGACGCCGGCTTTAAAATTAACTATCATATTATGCCCGGCCTACCCGGATCAAGTTTGAAAAAAGATTATCAAATGTTTCAAAAATTATTTTCTAATCCAAGTTTCCAGCCGGATATGCTGAAAATTTACCCGACCGTTGTAGTAAAAAACAGCGCGCTTTATAATTTTTGGAAACGAGGCACTTACAAACCGCTCACCGATAAGCAATTTGAAAAATTTATTTTGGAAGTGAAAAACAAAATTATTCCACCCTATGTCAGAATCTCGCGTCTAGTACGCGATGTCCCCGCCACTTCCATCGTCGCCGGGCCGACCATTTCTAATCTGCGCCAAATGATTGCCGGGAAATCCAGCTGCCGGTGCATCCGCTGCCGCGAAGTCGGAGCAGATTACAAAATAAATGACCTGCCCGCAATGCTTCGCTGTTTGAAAAAAAATGACAAATCGAATATCTTGTCGCATTCAACAAAGAAAGTACTGACCAAAAGTGACATAGCGATGCAGGCGGGAAAAATAATTTTAGACCGGATTGATTATCCGGCTTCGGATGGAAAAGAAATATTTCTGCAATATGTTTCGCCAGACAAGCCTGCCCGCGGACGCGGGACGCGACCAAGGAAGAAATTATTTGCTCTTTTGCGCCTGCGCATTCCCGGCAATCAAAAATCAGCTCTCATCCGCGAAGTACATACATATGGAAAACTTAAATCAATTAATACTAAGGGTAAAAAATCCCTGCCCGCATCGCTACGCGAAGCGTTGCAGGCGGGTCCCCAGCATATCGGCCTCGGTAAAAAACTGATGCAAGAAGCAGAGCGCATCGCCAAAACAGAATTCGGCCTCAACAAAATTACAGTGATTTCAGGCGTCGGAGTTAGAGGTTATTATCGTAAGCTTGGATATAAATTGAAGGATACCTATATGACAAAGACTTTTATTTAACAAAATCAGAGATTGTCTTTAAGACACCCTCTTCATCCAATCCGGCTTCGGCCAGAATTTCTTCCCGCGTTCCATGTTCCAGAAATTTATCCGGCAGGCCGATATTTTTCACAACCACTTTGAGGCTAGCACTGAAAATAAATTCATTGACCGCGCTACCCGCGCCGCCGGCAACAACATTATCTTCAATTGTCACAAAATATTTGTGCGATTTTGCGAGTTCACGCAAAAGCTCTTCATCTAGCGGTTTTACAAATCGCATATCCACTAAAGTTGCGTTTAATTTTTCAGCTGCCCTTCTTGCTTTGCCAACCATCGATCCAAAGGCTAAAATCGCAATCCCTTCCCCTTCTTCGACCACTTTAGCTTTTCCAATTTCTATCGGCTCGCATTTATTTTTATTATATTCTTCCCCGCTGCCGCCTCTCGGATATCTCACTGCCACCGGACCATTATATTTGTATCCCGCTTCCAACATCGAATAACATTCATTTTCATTCGCAGGCGCCATAATGACTAAATTGGGCACCGCCCGCATAAACGAAAGATCCAAATTTCCAGCGTGCGTCGCGCCATCCTGGCCAACTACCCCGGCCCTGTCAATGGCAAAAAGAACATCTAACTTTTGCAGCGCTACATCATGAATCAGTTGATCATAAGCTCGCTGCAAAAATGTCGAATAAATTGCCACCACCGGCTTTTTCCCGGCACAGGCCAGACCCGCCGCGAAAGTTACCGCGTGCTGTTCAGCAATCCCCACATCATGATAGCGCTTGGGAAATTTTTTGCTGAATTCGACCAGCCCCGATCCATCGCACATCGCCGGCGTGATGCCATGCAGTCTCAAATCTTTTTCCGCCGCGTCGCATATCCATTCAGAAAAAACATCAGTAAAAGTAACGCCTTTTTTCGGATTCCCGTTTTTTTTGCCCGTAACCGGATCAAAGGGTTTCACCGCATGCAAAGAAAATTCATCCTCCTCCGCCGGCACATACCCTTTTCCTTTTGTGGTTATAACATGTAAAAATCTCGGACCCTTAACTTTTTTCAAATTAGTAAGAACTTCCACTAATGTCTTAATGTCATGCCCGTCAATTGGCCCGTAATAATCAAAACCCAATTCTTCAAATAGCGTTCCGGGAGTGATTATTCCTTTTGTTTGAGCTTCAGCCCGGCGTATAAATTTTTTAATAGTCGGAACACTGCTCAATATTTCCCTGCCCCTTTCACGCATTTGCACATATGTCGGGGATGAAATCAAGCGAGTGAGATATTTGCCCATACTGCCCACATTGGGCGAAATAGACATCTTGTTATCATTAAGAATGACGAGCATATCCGCTCCGACATCTCCCGCATGATCAAGTGCTTCAAAGGCCATCCCCCCCGTGAGCGCGCCGTCTCCAATCACAGCCACCACTTGTGGCGCATTTTTTTTATTTTTATTGGCGATTGCCATTCCCGTAGCGGCACTGATTGAAGTGCTGGAATGGCCGACGGTCAGAGCATCGTATTCACTTTCTTCTCTTCTGGGAAAAGGCGCCAGGCCTCCTTTTTTTCTGATGGTATGCATTTGGCTTTTGCGCCCAGTTAGAATTTTGTGCGGATAGGCCTGGTGTCCGACATCCCAAATCAAAAGATCCTTTGGCGTATCAAAAACCCGGTGAATTGCGACTGTTAGCTCAACTACTCCCAAATTTGATCCGAAATGTCCGCCGGTTCGTGAAATACTACCAATTAAAAAATCCCGCACCTCTGAGCAAAGTTGCGGCAATTTTTCTTCCGGGAGATTCCTCACATCTTGGGGAAAGTTGACCGAGTCTAATAACTTTTCCATATTATTTTTTTTCATAAAATTGGTAATGTCCTTGCGTGCGGCAAAAGTTTAGCGTGAAACTAGTTGCCCGCAGGCACCTTGGATTTCTTCGCCCAGACTTTTTCTGATGGTAACCTGGATATGATTTTTTAGCAAAAAGTTTTTGAATTCTTCTATTCTGTTCCGCGATGACGGTTTCAATTCTCCGCCAGTAGTGTTGTAGCGAATCAAATTGACATGCAACAATTGTAATTTTCCGATTAACTTCAAATACTTTGCCAATTTTTCCGCGTCTTCCCGGCTATCGTTAATGTTTTCCAGAAGAATATATTCAACAAAAACTTTTCTATTTGTGGTACGTAAATAATTACTTACACAGTTACGTAATTCTTCCAAATTATATTTTTTATTCACCGGCATAAAAACACTCCGCTTTTTGTCGTCTGCAAAATGCAAAGAAATCGCCAAATTAACCTGCGGAAATTCTTGGGCTAATTTTTCGATGCCCTCCGGAATCCCAGCAGTTGAAACGGAAATACTTCTTGATCCAAGGCCAAATAAATTTTTGTTGATCAAATTTTTCAAACTTTCCCGAACATTTTCCCAATTTAAAAACGGTTCGCCCATGCCCATATAGACGATGTTGTTAATATCGTAATTTTCAATTTTCAACCCGCCTGCCGGACGGGCAGGTTTACAATTTTCAATTTTTGAATTTTTCTTTAAATACTGGCGCCAGAAGAGAATTTGATCGGTAATTTCTTCCGCGGTTAAGTTGCGCGCGAATCCACCGCGCCCTGTCGCACAGAATCGGCAATTCATTGGACAGCCGACCTGGCAGGAAATGCATACTGACCAAACTCCGGGCTTGGGAGAAATTAAAACCGTTTCAATATTTTTTCCGTCTTCTAGTTTTAACAAGGCTTTCACTGATTGCCCATCTTTCGCGACTAAAACTTTTTCAACTTCAAACGACAAAATTTTTAACTTAGACATCCGATGTCTAAGTTCTTTTGACAAGGTAGTTATTTCCTCAAACGAAGAAACGCCGTCCTCAAAGACGGCTTTTTGGATTTGCGCCAGCCGAAACTTCGGCTGGTTGTTTTTTTCTAAAAAAATTTTTATTTTTTCAACATCCATCAGACCACAACATTTATTAGCTTGCCTTTGACAAAAATAATTTTTTTGATTTCCTTTCCATCAACCCAAGTTTTTATTTTCTCGCTTTGCATGGCCAGTTCTTTGGCTTCGGTTTCGGAAATTCCAGCATCAACTTCAATCGAATCTCGCACTTTGCCGTTTACTTGCAATACTAAAGTAATTTTTTCATCCTTGATTAATTCCGGATCATATTCCGGCCAAGATTGCAAAAATATGCTTTCTTTATATCCCAACTTTTCCCAAAGTTCTTCGGCGATGTGAGGAGCGAAAGGAGAAAGAATGGTAATCAGTAACTGGTAATTAGTAACTGGTAATTTTTCTTCTTTTTCCATTTCGTTTACCAAAATCATCATGGCGGAAATGGCCGTGTTAAACCGGAAATTTTCAATGTCTTCAGTGACTTTTTTAATCGTCTTATGTAATAAATTTTCAATCTTACCTTGTGCTTTCGACTTTTGACTTTCGACTTTTAACTTTAATCTCCATACTTTTTCCAAAAATCTTTTGATACCCACAATTCCTTTTGTATTCCACGGCTTGGCGTCTTCAAGGGGCCCCATAAACATTTCAAACATCCGCAGTGAATCCGCCCCAAATTCTTCTATAACCGCATCCGGATTAACCACGTTGCCCAATGACTTGGACATCTTGCGCCCATCCTCTGCCAGAATTATGCCCTGATTGCGCAATTTCAAAAACGGCTCATCAAAATCAATATGCCCCAAATTATGCAGAACTTTTGTAAAAAATCTGGCATACAAAAGATGCAGCACGGCGTGTTCCGCGCCACCCACATATAAATCCACTGGCAGCCATTTTTTTACCGCCTCTTTGGAAGCAAATTCTTTTTCATTTTTCGAATCAGCATAACGGAAATAATACCAACTCGAGCAAACAAAAGTGTCCATAGTATCTGATTCCCTTCTTGCTTTTCCGCCGCACTTCGGGCATTTTACATTCTGGAAGGTTTTTGAGTGGTTCAGAGGCGACTCGCCCGTCGGCTTGAAATCAACATCTGTGGGTAGCACAACCGGCAAATCCTCTTCCGGAACCGACACCTCTCCGCATTTTTCGCAATAAATTATCGGGATTGGCGCGCCCCAATATCTTTGCCGGCTCACCAGCCAATCACGGATTTTATAATTTATTTTTTCCTCACCAATTTTTTCTTTTTTGAGCCACTCGGTCATTTTTTCCCGAGCCTCTTCGGAAGTTAGATTATTATATCTTTCTGAATTAGTTAAAATTCCATCATCTATAAAAGCTGTTTCATTCATGGATGATTGTCCATCAGTATTTTTTATTACTTCAACTATTTTTAAACTATATTTTTTTGCGAATTCAAAATCCCGCTCATCATGCGCCGGCACCGCCATGACAGCACCGGTTCCGTAATGCGCCAAAACATAATCCGCAACATATAGCGGCACTTCTACGCTCGCGAAAGGATTAATGAGTTTAATGCCCTTGAGTTCTATGCCAGTCTTGTCTTTTAGCTCCATTCTTTCTAATTCCGTTTTGTTTTGAGATTCGATCAGATATTTTTCAACTTCATCCCAATTTTCTATTTTACTTTTCAGCTTTTGGACTGTTTCGTGTTCCGGCGCGATGACCGCGTAGGTCATGCCAAAAACCGTATCCAGTCTGGTTGTATAAACTTCAATAAATTCTTTGGTGCCGCTAATTTGCATCTTAAATTGGGCACCGGTGGATTTCCCGATCCAATTTTTTTGCGCCGCCTTGATTGATTCCGGCCAATCCACTTTTTCTAAACCCTCAATAAGCCCGACGGTTTTTTTGTTATTTTCTATGAAGTCAGTAATTTTGAAAAACCACTGCTCAAGATCTTTTTGCATCACTTCTGTTTTGCATCGATCGCAAGCTCCGCTCTCTGCTTGTTCATTGGCGAGCACTGTCTGGCATTTCGGACACCAATTAACATTAGCTTTCTTTTTGTACGCCAGACCATTTTTATAGAGCAACAAAAAAAACCATTGTGTCCATTTGTAATATTCAGAATCAGATGAATTTACTTCACGCGACCAATCGTAGGAAAACCCCAATTTATTCATTTGTCCCTTAAATGTGGCAACCGCTTTTTTCGTTGTTTCTTGCGGATGAATTTTTGTCTTGATGGCATAATTTTCAGCGGGAAGTCCAAAGGCATCCCAGCCCTGCGGGTGAAGCACATTAAAGCCTTTCATGCGCGAGTAGCGGGAAATTATATCCGTAGCTGTATAGCTTTCCACATGCCCGACATGAAGACCATCTCCAGAAGGATACGGGAACATATCTAAAATGTATTTTTTAGGCTTGTCGGAGGCATTATCCGTAGCACAAAGTTCCGGGTGTTTTGCCCAAAATTCCTGCCATTTTGGCTCAATGGCTTTAGGATCGTAAATTTCCATAGGGTTTTTATATTACCCCTCTATTTTACTCTTTTTCTGCTTTTTTTCAACTATAAACCAAAAAACCGCCCAAATTTTGGACGGCTCTTTGCAACTGTAGAAAAGATCTATTTATTTTTAACTTTTAGATATATTTTCTTCCCTATTCTATAAATAATATAGAAAATCAGAAGATACAGTACCAGCACCGGAATAACCTGGATGATCAGCACGATTAAAAAATTTACAAATCCTTGGATGCTTTTAACTAGACCATTAAAAGTTTCTTTGATCACCTGCCATGGACGCCAAGAATCGGCAAAGGTTATATTTTCATCTTCTGATAAACTTACCGTGATACTGGACATATCCGTCTGGGAATCCATAAACTTAATCCTGCCTTGCAATCTTTCGATTTCGCCACGCACGCGATAAAGTTGCTGGGTGACATCCAAAATATCTTGGATTTTTTGCGCTTGTCCTAAAATATTTTGGAATTGCTGTTCTTCAACCTGTTTGTTTTTCAATTGTGCTTGGAGATCCGCGTATTGCTCCGTCACATCCTGGCCAGTTGTTGATTCCCGCACGACCAAAGTCGCGACTTTTTTGAGTTCACTGAAAGCTTTTTCAAAATTGGCCACTGGAACTTTCACGGTGACTGTTCCACTCTTCACATTTTTGGCCGTCTGATAAAAACTGGATGAAGCGACTTCTCCGCCGTTAGTTTTGGCAATATCAGAAATTCTGCGGCTGGCGTCATCCGCGCTGTTGACTTTCAAGGTTAGCTCTCCATTTTTGATAATTTTTTTGTCAGTAAGTTCCGCCGCGCTTTCATCCGTCGCGGCCGGCGCCGCCGTTTCCCTTTGGATAGCCATACCTGAACTTTTCATGCTTGGAGCCGAACTGTCAAAAGACACGCTATTCCCCGACAACGACCCGCTTGGTAAACCAGAAATTCCACTTTGGCCGAGATTTTTCAGAACTGTCATAACCGCCAGCACTAAAATCAGAACTCCGACAGCGATAAAAATTATTTTTTTATTTTTTCCATCCGCAGTAGGCATATTTTGTTCCATTTTTTTGACTTAAAGTTTATACTTTTATTGTAACATAAAAAAAGGCGGGATAAAAATTATTCTGAAAAACTACCGGGATTGATGCCCCCCTTGGTTCTGCGCTTCCTCCCTACTCGCAAGCGCGCCATTTCTTTTTCAATTGATGCGGCCACGCGCGCATAATCGGCATCATTCGTCCTAACTATTTCTTTCATTGCCGCCTCGGCTCTGACTTTAGCCTCCTCCGCGCGCTTGAGATTAATTTCTTCCGCGCGTTCAGCTGTGTCCGCCAAAACTACCAGATTATTATGATTAAATTCAATAAATCCGCCAGAAGTGGCCATGATTATTTCTTCGCCATCTTTTTTGAGACAAATCTCGCCAGCTTTGAGCGCGGCAATATAACTGCGGTGATTGGGCAAAATCGTCACTTCTCCGTCCGCCACTGGCAAAGTCGCCTGATCAATTTCAGACTCAAAAACTGTTTTTTCCGGAGTTACAATTTTGAAATTAATTTTCATATTTACTTTTTTACCCTGTTAAATCCTGCAGAGCAGGAATTTTGCAGAGCAAAATTATTTAACAGGGTGAATCTCTTCAATACTCCCTTTCATATAAAATTCCTGTTCTCCGACTTCATCCATCTCCCCGTCCAAAATCATTTTGAATCCCCTGATCGTATCTTTAAGTTTCACATATTTTCCAGCGGAGCCGGTGAATTGTTCCGCCACGAAAAACGGCTGAGAGAGGAACTTCTGTATTTTTCTCGCTCGCGCCACGGTTTGCTTATCTTCATCGGAAAGTTCTTCCATACCGAGAATGGCAATAATATCCTGCAAGTCCTTGTATCTTTGCAAAACTTTCTGCACACCACGAGCGACTTGATAATGTTCCTCGCCGACGATCAATGGATCAAGAATAGTTGAATTGGAATCCAGCGGATCAACTGCCGGATAAATTCCCAGTTCTGAAAGCGCGCGAGACAAAACCACCGTCGAATCCAAATGTCCGAAAGTTGTCGCTGGCGCCGGGTCAGTCAAATCGTCAGCTGGCACATATACCGCTTGCACAGAAGTGATCGAGCCTTTTTTAGTGGATGTAATTCTTTCCTGCAATTTTCCCATTTCTTCCGCCAGCGTCGGCTGATATCCCACCGCTGACGGAATCCGTCCCAAAAGCGCGGATACCTCCGATCCGGCTTGCGTGAAACGGAAAATATTATCCATGAAAAACAAAACATCTTTGCCCTCGGAGTCGCGGAAATATTCCGCCATAGTGAGCGCTGAAAGCGCCACCCGTTGTCTGGCTCCCGGCGGTTCATTCATCTGGCCAAAAACCAACGCTGTTTTGTCGAGCACGCCCGATTCTTTCATTTCGTGATAAAGATCATTCCCTTCGCGCGTTCGCTCGCCTACTCCGGCAAACATGGAATAACCCCCATGTTCCTGCGCAATATTTCTAATCAACTCTTGAATAATAACTGTTTTCCCCACTCCCGCGCCACCGAACAAACCGACCTTGCCTCCCTTGATGAAAGGACAAATGAGATCAATAACTTTGATTCCGGTTTCAAATATTTCCGCTTCGGTCGATTGGTCTTCAAACGCCGGCGCTTCTCTGTGTATCGGCCAATATTCTAATTTTTTATCTGTGTTTAATCCGCCCTTAATCTGTGTTGAATTTGTGATAGACCCTAGACCATCTATCGGCTCCCCCAATAAATTAAACATTCTTCCTAATACTGAAAGGCCAACTGGAACACTAATCGGCGCACCAGTGTCCGCAACTTCCATCCCGCGCTTGAGACCATCCGTCGAACCCATCGCCACCGCCCGCACCTTCCCGCTCCCCAAATGCTGGTGAGCTTCGAGAACTAAGACATCCGATGTCCTTTCGGCCGTTTTGTCTTTGGACATCGGATGTCCAAGAGAAATTTCCAGCGCGTCATAAATCTTCGGCAGTCCTTCCGCGAATTCTACATCCACAACGGGACCGATGACTTGTGATACTTTTCCAATGTTTTTCATATGGTTTAAATTTTCATTAAGTTTTAATCGCTAAATATTGGCTTGATTTAGGCAATATTTACTGATCACAACTCAACGCTTGACTTTTGGGTTGGTTTGGAGTATAATATTAGGTTACAAAGTGCAATGACATTTTGAACAAAAAAAAGGAGGGGTTAAGGATGAATCAATATAATTCTTTTCAGAAGGTTTGGAATCGCACTTATCGCAGTGACAGCGATAATGTAATAATCACAAAGGACAGAGTATCATTTAAAAAGAGTCATCTGAATGGGGTAATTATAAGCTTAATCCTTTTGGGAATCACTATAGGATTAAACTTATCTAAGCTTTAGAATCTAACTTCACTTCCTTTGGGGGCCACTACTGCTAGTGGCCTTCTTTATATTAACTTTTCAATAATTTTATTTGAATTTTTTACTTCCTTTATATCATCCATCAAAAACTTCGGTCCTGTAGCATCGCCTCTATATCTCGGTATTAAATGAAAATGAATATGAGCAATTTCTTCAGCTAAAAGCAAAATATAAATTTTTTCAGGTTCAAAATTTTTGTGTAATTTTTCATAATACTTTTTAACTAACTTTTGTAAATGCAAGTAATCTTCTTCTGAAATATCATTTATATTTTCATAATGTTTTTTTAAAGTAACAATGATATGTCCGTGACTTGTCTGAAGCTTTGAAACCAATACAACGGCTTTTTCATCTTCATATATAAAATCCTCTGACCTACTATCTATAATTTTACAAAAAATACAACCCATATGCCTTTTCCGTTATTAATTCTCCAGCGCTGCCCTCCCCGCTGAAATTTCCGCGATTTCCTGCGTAATCTTCATCCCGCACTAACTTTCGATATTGTTAAAAAATAACTAGTAGTATCTCGAGTAAATTTAATTTCATTCATCTTTGCCTGAATAATATACATCTACTAATAAAAAATCGAAAGTTAGTGCGGGATTCATCTGCCGCATGCGCTATGAATGATTTCATGTTTCCAAAGCAGCTCTGCCAGCGGAGATTTCTGCAATTTCTTGTGTTATTTTCATTTGTCTAATTTGATTATATACAAATGTTAATTCGTCTGACATTTCTCCGGCCGCGTCGGTCGCGTTCCTCATCGCAATCATGCGCGCGGATTCCTTGGACGCGTTCGATTCCAAAATCGCGTGATAAACTTGCATCTCCAGAAGCCTCGGCAAAACATGCGTCAAAACTATTTCCGGACTCGGTTCTATTTTATATTCTACCTTCGACTTTTCTAAACCATAAACCTTTGCCATCTGATCCATTTCCGCAATTTGTTTTTCCAGATCAATTTTGGAAACCGGCAAGAGCTGTCTCACTTTCGTCTGTTGGTTGATAGTAGAAATATAATCCGTATAAATTATCACTACTTTGTCATATTTTTTCGCGAGATATTCATCCATCACAATTTTCCCGAGAGAGCGCACATTTTCAATACCGGGAAGATATGTAAGTTCCGGAAAACTGGCCACAATATTCTTTCCCAGCTTTCGCACCAGCGCTTCGCCTTTTTTCCCAACGGTGATGAAATCGATTTTTAGCTCGTCTTTAGAAGCTAAGCTTCTCTTGGTCGCTTCGGTCGAGAGAAGCTTAGCTTCTGAAGCCATTAACCTCTCCGGGTTTTTTATCTGCTCAATAATTTTTTTGGAGATATTGGAATTGAAAGATCCGCAAAGTCCTTTGTTGGATGTGACTACTACCATGAGCACTGCTTTCACCGGCCGTCTTTCCAAAAGCCCGACATTATATTCCGAGAACGCCCGCGCCAAGTTTGTCAGCACGCTCCAAGCACTGTGCGCGTAAGCCCGAATCGCCAAAACCGAAGCCACCGCCCGGCGCATTTTGGCAGCCGAAACCATCTCCATGGCTTTCGTAATCTTCCTGGTGTTATTGATGGATTTTATGCGTCTTTTGATGTCTTTACTTGAAGCCATAAATTTCTAATTTCAGTTTTGGTATATTTCCTTAAATTCTTTGATAGCTTTTTCTAATTTTGCAACAACATCGTCTGTCAACTCTTTCTTTTCGGAAATTGCTGCAAGTGCATCTTTCCCTTCCGTCTTCATGAATTTGTGAAAATCATTTTCCCAAGCTTTTACTTTTTCCACCGCCACATCGTCCATGAAACTATTGGTAAGCGCATAAAGAATCGCTACTTGGTTTTCCACCGCCATTGGAGAATATTGGTCTTGCTTGAGAATCTCCACCGTTCTTCTTCCTCTTTCAATCTGCATCCGGGTTTTTTCATCCAAGTCTGATCCAAATTGCGCAAACGCTTCCAATTCTCTAAATTGCGCCAAATCCAAACGCAATTTTCCCGCCACTTTTTTCATGGCCTTGATTTGCGCGGCTGATCCCACGCGAGACACTGAAAGTCCAACGTTCAATGCCGGGCGGATGCCTTTGTAAAATAAATCCGCTTCCAAATATATTTGTCCATCAGTGATGGAAATAACATTAGTCGGAATGTAAGCTGAAACATCGCCGGCTTGCGTTTCAATAATTGGAAGCGCCGTAAGCGATCCGCCGCCAAAATCCTTGTTTAATTTGGCGCTTCTTTCAAGTAAGCGTGAGTGCAGATAGAAAATATCTCCCGGATAGGCTTCCCGTCCCGGCGGTCTTTTCAAAATCAAAGACATCTGGCGATAGGCCCAAGCGTGTTTTGACAAATCATCATAAATCACCAGCACGTCTTTGCCTTGATCCATAAAATATTCGCCGATGGCACAGCCGGAATATGGAGCAATGTATGAAAACGCTGCCGGATCAGACGCGCCAGCCACCACGACGATTGTATAGTCCATGGCGCCTCTTTTTTGCAATTCTGCCACAATGCGCGCGACTTTTGATTCTTTCTGCCCGATCGCGACATAAATGCAAATCATATCTTGTCCCTTCTGGTTGATGATGGCATCAATCGCCACCGCGGTTTTTCCAGTTTGCCTGTCGCCGATGATAAGTTCGCGTTGTCCGCGTCCGATTGGAATGGCCGCGTCAATGGCTTTGATGCCGGTTTGCACCGGCTGATAAACTGACTGGCGGGTAATCACGCCCGGAGCAATCTTCTCTATGGGATAATATTTTAATTCGTGATTCGTCTTATTCGTTCCTGATTCGCGTGAATTCGTGATATCACCTTTGCCGTCAATCGCTTGTCCCAATGGATTGATAACTCGGCCGATCATATTTTCTCCGGCCGGCACAGACAAAATTCTCCCCGTGGCTTTGACCATGTCGCCTTCCTTGATGCCTTTGTCATCGCCCAAAACCACTACTCCAATCCTATCCTCTTCCAGATTCAACGCCACTCCAAAAACAGATTCGCGACCATTCGCTCCTGATTCGTTTTCATTCGTAGTTTCAAACTCAACCATTTCACTGGCCATAATGTCCGACAGCCCCGAAACGCGCGCCACGCCGTCCCCCACTTCCAAAACTGTCCCGACTTTTTCGGTTTTAGTCTTGGCTTCAAAGCCTTCGATTTGTTTTTTAAGCTGGTCGATGATGTAATCTTTTGACATATATTTTGAATATTTTATGATTTACAAATTTATTTGACTATTGACAACTTACTATTCTTTTGCTATCTTAAAATGTCTTGAATTCAACGAAATTTGGGAAAAAGGAGGTGCAGAAATGAAAGCTTGTTTTAGAATGATTGGTGGTAGAAAGGTATTGCCAAAAAGTGGTGACTTGCTGCTCCGCGCCACTGATAATTCGTTCCTGTTAATTTCAAACAAACATGGTAAATGCGGTCTAATGATAGACGGAAAACCCGTAAAATCAACTGATGCTGATGATATTATGGAAATCGTCTGCGCAATATTGTCGGCTTCCACTCCTCCAAGTGCTAAAATTAAACCCAAAATTGACCGCGCAAGCACTTTGTTACCATCAATAAGAATGTAATTATCCCCCGGGTACGATCGCCAATCGACACAGTCGATTTCCCATAAAGGCGATCTTTTTTATTTTTCCAAAGAACTTACTATATAAATCCAAATTTCAAAATCCAAATTGTTCCAAATCAAATCCAAAATCTAAACCTTTAAATTTTTGACATTTGAGCTTGATTTGAAATTTGAACTTTGGCATTTGAGCTTAATCAGCCAGAGTTTTTCTTAAACTATTCAGTCGTGCAGACAAACTTCCATCTATTATTTCGTCACCTATCTTTATAATTATTCCGCCTTTTATATTTTCATCAATTTTATTCTTTATCGCCACTTCTTTCGCCTTGTATTTGTTACTTACATAATATCTTCCAACACCATCCATTTCCACACCGGCACAATATGTATATTTTTGCCGTCAATTTTTCTTTCTTCCTCCTGGTCTTTGGTGAGCAGCCAGCCCTCTTTCAGGTTGAATTTTCTCATCGCTTCCAGCAAGCCTTTCAATTCCCTTTCTTCCGTGTTTTTGTCGAGCTGTTTTGTCACCTGAATCGCCTGAGTTATTTTCATTCCGGTTTTTATCACAAAATCACATTCATTTTTATCTTTGAAATAAAATATTTTCTGGCCCTGCTGCAGCAAGCGGACAAAAACCGTATTTTCCAAAAGCCGGCCGTAATTTTCGCTGAACGCGAAAGAAACCGCGTTGATGAAGCCGTTGTCAATCGCGTAGACTTTTTTTGGATAATTCTCCTGTTTTTTCAAGGAATACTGATAATTGGAAATTTCAAACAGCAGAAACGATTTTTCAAAAAAACTTATGTATTCCTTGACCGTTTTGTCCTGCACTTTCAAATATTCCCCCAATGAATTATAGCTGTATCCCTGCCCGATATTGGAAAAGAGATACAGCAGCAGATTTTCTATTTCCTGGGTTTTTTTCACTTCAAACCTGGGCACGATATCCTGGTATAATATGTTTTTATAATAGTTGATCAAAATTTCTTTTTTTATTTCCTGATTTTTTTCCAGAACCACTTCCGGGAATCCTCCGTTTTTGAGATATTCCTGGAATAACTTCGCTATATTTTTCTGATTTTTATGGACGGACATTTTATCTTTCAGCCCGACATTCCGCAAGCCGGCGATTTCATCAAAACTGAAAGGATAGATGTTTTTGGCGATTGACCGTCCGGAAAGCAAGGTCGCCATTTCTCTTGAAAGCAGCTGCGAATTCGATCCGGTGATGAAAAACTTGATTCCGCCCTTTTCATAGCGAGCCTTCACAAACACCTGCCAATTGTCAAAAAACTGAACCTCGTCCAAAAAAACAAAGACTTTGCCTTTCGGTTCGGCTAGGGGCAAATATTCTTCGAAAAGAGCATCCAAATTTTTAGGATCGTCTTTAAATGAATACAGGAACGGATCTTCCAGATTCAGAAAAAGAATGTTTTTCGGGTTGATCTTTTTCGCACTAATGAGAAAATTCACCATTTGCTTGGAGACAGTCGACTTGCCGCTGCGCCGCACTCCGATCAATGCTAAAATATGCCTGATGCCGATCAGTTTTTCCAATTCTTCCGTCACTCTTCTCGGGAATCCGGCTGAAAATTTGCTTTCTTCCCAATGGGTATTTTGTTCAATAATGAGTTTTTCAAACATATTTTATTCGTGGTCTATTACGAAATAATCATCGTTTATTCGTAGTGTACTACGAATAAAACTTTGTGTCAAACTGGGTCTTGACATCTTGGCCGTTTTGATATACATTACAGAGTCTAGATTTTCAACGCAAGATTTGGACGAAAGGAGGTGATTTTAGATGGTAAAGAGAATATTGTTAATCGCAGTATCTTTGTTCTTTCTCTTGTCTATAGCACCACCAACATTAATGGCTGACGAGAAAAAGGCAGACCAGGTTATTATATTTACGGGGGAGGACTATGATCTAAATAGCGTCACTTCGAACATTCAGGAGAGATTAAACAATTGGCTTAGAAACAACAAAGTAAAGGCAAAGCAAATCTCGACATCAATAGCAACTGCTCAGCGTACTTTTGAACATCCGACCTATATAATAACGATAACCGTACTTCACTAATCATCCACGGCTGAGCCCTTGGGTCGCATCGATTTTAGATGCGACTTTTTATTTTTCCAAAGAACTTTTTAAACTTCTTAACTTTCCTGAAATACTAGCATCAATAATCTCATCTCCAACTTTGATAATTATTCCGCCTTTTATGCTTTTATCAATTTTATTCTTTATCACTACTTCTTTCGCTTTGTATTTAGTACTTACATAATTACGTAATTTATTACTTACATCCTTGCTTAACGCTTCCCGGCTGGTAATTTCCGCTTCGACAATTCCATTTTTCTGATTATAAATACTGTTGAATTTTACGATAATTTTTCCCGCCATTTTCAGCTGATTGTTTTTTGCCAGCATACTAATAAATTTTTTAGCCACAGTTTCAACATCCTGCTTGGATTTTCCATCAGTTAATTCATACAGCGTATTTGCATATTGTGAGGCCGTAACTTTCATTATAGTATTGTCATCCTGAACTTGATTCAGGATCTAATTAGAGACTTGATGTAACCACTAGATTCTATTAGATTCCGGATCAAGTCCGGAATGACATTTAAAAAATTACTTCAAACTATTTTCAATTAATTCCCTATCTTTTTTATCATCAATTTTTTCTCCAATAACTTTCTCTGTCGCCATAACCACCAACTCCGCTATTTCCGCTTTGACTTCGCGGAGCATCTTGATTTTTTCAGACTCGATGCTGGCTTTGGCGTCAGTGATTATTTTTTCCGCTTGCGCCTTGGCTTCGGCCGCCATCTCATCTTTCGATTTCTTGGCCATATCTTCGGTCTTTTTCAAAATCTCTTGCGCTTCTTTTCGCGCTTTCGCGAGAACTTCTTTTTCTTTTTCGGCAATCTCCGCCAATTTCTTGTGCGATGCTTCGGCGTCTTTCAGACCCTTTTCAATCTTGTTCGTCCGGTCATTCAGCATCTTGAGAATCGGCTTGTAGGCAAAACGATGCAACACAAAAAGCAGGATTAAAAAGTTGACGATCTGCGCCAATAAAAGTTTTCCATTTATTCCCAAATTATTTAACAATTCCATATATTTGATTTAGTTACTAGCAGGAATCCGCGAAACGGACTCCGTGTCAAAAACTAAACAAATTTAATAATCAACGCTACAACCAACGCATAAATCGCGATGGCTTCAGTAAAGGCAATCGCGAGAATCATCGCGGTTTGCACTTTTGAAGTCGCCTCCGGGTTGCGCCCGATTGACTCCATGGCCTTGGACGCTAAAAGCCCGATGCCAATGCCGGGACCGATTGCTCCGACTGCCATGGCAATGGCCGCTCCGATCGATTTTGCTGATTCAGGATCCATACTTTTTTTCTTTTCGCCCAACCCACATATTTGCTTCATGGTCATTGGGAGAAAAATATATTAAATAAATTAATTACTCCGTTGTCATTCCGAACTTGATCCGGAATCTAATGCTTTGTGGCAACCCAGAGCTCACATTAGATCCTGAATCAAGTTCAGGATGACAAACCTAGTGCGCCACTTCCGTCACTGCCATTTTGAGAAACACGAGTGTCAGCATCGCGAACACCAGCGCCTGGATAAAACCGACAAACAGTTCCAAAAATAAAAACGGCAGAGGCACGATATAGGGAACCAGGCTCAACATCACGATCAGCAGCACCTCTCCCGCGAAAATATTCCCGAATAAACGAAAGGAGAATGATATTATCTTAGCAGTTTCACCGATTAATTCAAGCGCGCCGACAAATGTCCCGATGAAATATGGCTTATGCAAAGGGCTCACAAAAAACTTGCCGGCATATTTAGCCGCGCCGATCGCCGCGATCCCGAAAAATTGAATCGAGAAAAAAGAGATGAGTGCTAGCGCCAGAGTGAAATTCAAATCTGCCGAAACACTGCGCAGGAACGGAACCAAAACCGTCTTGCCGTGGATTACTTCGTTGAGACCGATTGTCCCCAAACCCGGAATAAGCTCGATCCAATTGGCAAGAATGACAAAAATAAAAATAGTCGCTACCAGCGGAAAAAACTTATTGCTTTGCTTGCGGTCTTGCGTCACGGAGTCCACTAAATTTAAAAGGGCCTCCAGAACGAATTCAACGATGTTCTGAAAGCCTTTGGGCACCAGCTTGATTCTATTCTTAAGAAAAAAAGAGGTCGCAATAATCAAAATACTCAAAACCAAAGTCATCACCAGTGTGTTGGTAATTGGCATATTTCCGATATGGAATAGTGGTTCAGCAGCGAGTGAAATTTCCATATTATATAAGCTGATTAGCGCAGATGATTACGCAGATTAACGCAGAGATTTTATCGGCGTATATCCGCGCGTCTATATCAGCGTTAATCCGCTTCTATTTCATTACTTTTATTGTTTTTTGATACACCAGCACTGTAGTCATGATTATTGAAATCAGAATTCCCAAAAGCAGGAGCCAGGGCGAGGTATCCAGTTTTTTGTCGAGTAGTCTTCCGATCAGCGCGAAAACAACAATAGGAATAACTATCGAATATCCCAGTTGCCAGGCGAATCCAAGCGCGCTCCAAGGCTTTTCATTTGCCATTTTTGTCTTCGAGTGGAACGAGAAGCTACAAAAATGAGCATCCCGCACCAATTCTTTAAAAAAATCTTAATCTTTTACCCGGCTAAGCCGCAGGCGAATTCACAATCGAGACTACTTTCGTCCTGAAAATAGTATTGGAATTGGCTGCGGGACAGCCACATATCCATTTTAACATCAATGTTAATTGTGTGGCAAAAACAGAAAAAAGTCAAGATTATCAAAAATTATCAGATGCCGAATACTCCCTTTGCATTTCCTGTCGTAATTTTCCCCACCTCTTCAACTGAAATTTCCTTTATTTTAGCCATTTTTTCCGCCACTAATTTCACAAACAGCGGTTCGTTTCTTTCGCCTTTGTGCGGAACCGGCGTGAGATATGGGCAATCAGTTTCCAGAACTATATTTCTTATGTCCAACTCTTTAATCAAACGATTAAAGTCTTCAGCATAAGTCACTACGCCATTGAGTCCGATTTTATAGCCCAGCTCTGTAAATTTGCGCGCGGTTTTGTATCCGCCCACAAAGCTGTGGATTATACCTCTTTTCTCCACCGGATTTTTTTGCAAAATTTCAAAAAGATCACCATAGGCATCTCCTTCAGAGCTATTACCCCAACAGTGAACCATGATTGGTTTTCGAACATCATTCGCAAGTTTAATACCTTGCAAAAATGTTTCTTTCTGTTTCTCTTTTAGTTCTAAAATATTGTCCTCGGGTTCGAAATGATGATAATCAAGTCCCATTTCCCCGACTGCCACGACTTTTGGATTTTTCGCGAGTTCCAAATATTTTTGATAATCAAAAACTTCCCCGGTAGTTTCAAAATCATTTTCATTGAGTTCCGAATCATCAGGGTTCACCTTTCTTTTGACCAGATGAATCGGATGCAACCCAACCGCCGCATAAATTCCTTCCGGATATTTTTCCGCCATTTCTACCGCGCGTTTGCTCGTTGAATATTGTGACCCGACATTCACGACAAAAACGCCCGCCTCCAGGGTTCGTTTCAAAACTTCCTCCGCGTCATCCTTATACGCGGCGAAATTCACATGGGCATGGGTATCAAATAACATTATTTTATTCTTTGAAAAAGAAGTTTGACTTTTTTCGTCTCCAGCGCTTTTTTTATTTTTTCCGAAGTTTCAGGCATGAATGGAATTAGTAGCTCAGATATAAGCGCCAGATTATTCAAAAGTTTTTGCATGACTTCTTTAAACTTTGCATCGTCCGTTTTTTTCAATTCCCATGGCCTCTGATCATCAATATATTTATTGCTTGTATAAATAAGTTGCTCCCAAACGCGTTCAAGCGCCTTGTCCAACCAAATACTGTTTAGAAAACCCAAATTCCACTGAACAGGATCTTTTTCTAGGGATGGCATGAACTTGAGATCCTCACTAAGTTTTATAACCCGTGAAACTAGATTTCCTAGCCCATTGGCCAAATCAGCATTAAACTTTTCCGTCATCCGCTCCATGGTAATATCCCCATCATTTCCAAACACTCCGGACGTCATAAGCAAATACCGTGTTCCATCTGCCCCGAATTTCTCTAGCATTTCATCAATGCCAATAACATTGCCCAGAGTTTTACTCATTTTCTTTCCGCCAGAAAGAATATGTCCGTGAGTAAAAATCATTTTTGGAAGTTGAACTTCCAAATGCATTAGAATCGCCGGCCAAATGGTCGCATGCACACGCAAAATATCTTTCCCGATAAGTTGAACATCGGCTGGCCATTGCTTTGGAACATTATTAGCGTCTCCATCCCAGTCTAGCCCAGTCAGATAATTTAGAAACGCGTCCACCCAGACATAGGTTGTATGTTCCAGATCAAATGGAAGGGGCACTCCCCATTTTAAATTTTTTCTGGAAACTGAAATATCTTTGAGCTCCTGGTTTTTCAAAAAAGACAGAACCTCATTTTTATATCTCTCCGGCGCGATCTTGAATTCATCGTTTTCAATTTTCTCAATCAGCTTCGACTGTATCTCGGTTAGTTTCAAAAGATAACATTCTTCGCGCGTTTTTTCCGGAGTTGCATTGTGATCCGGACACTTGCCATCCACTAATTCATTTTCGTTTTTGAACTGTTCGCATCCTGTACAATATAGTCCTTCGTATTCCCCCTTGTAGATCGCGCCTTTATCATAAAGAGTTTGCAGAACTTTTTGCACCGCTTTTTTATGTTTTATGTCTGTTGTCCTGATAAAATTGTCATACTTTATATTGAGCTTTTCCCAAAGACTTTTAAATTCCTCCCCGATTTCATCCACAAATACCTGCGGATCTTTGCCTTGCGCTTCAGCCGCTTTTTGGATTTTGGCCCCATGTTCATCCATACCAGTCAAAAAGAAAACTTCTTCGCCTTGCAATTTGTGAAACCGCGCCAAAACATCCGCCGCAATGGTCGTATAAGCATGGCCGATGTGCGGCTTGGCATTGGCGTAGTAGATTGGCGTTGTGATATAAAATTTATTCATAATTTTTAATAAACAATGATTGTAAATTCCCCTTTCACCTTCCCTGGATTTTCTTGAAAATATTTCAGAACTTCATCCACATTACCGCGGACTATTTCCTCAAACATTTTTGTGAGTTCGCGGCCGAGGATTATGTTTTTTTCACCGCCCAAACTTTTCAGTAGTTCCAGGTTTTTGATGACGCGGTGTGGCGATTCATAGTAGATCACCGGATATTTTTCAGCGATTACTTCTTTGAAAAAAGTCTCCCTGCCCTTCTTGTGCGGAGGAAATCCGAGAAAGACAAATTTCTGCATATCAATTCCGGCCACACTGGCTAGCGCTGTGAGAGCAGAAGCACCCGGGATCGAAATGACACAGATGTTATTGGCAATCACTTCTTCCACTAGCTTATTTCCAGGGTCAGAAACGCCCGGCGTGCCGGCATCCGTTACCAGCGCTACATTCTGCCCGCTTTTTAGAGCCTCCATAATTTGGCTTATTTTAGGCGCTTTTGAATGCTGGAAATAGCTTGTCGCTGGCTTTTTGATTGCATAGTGATCTAGAAGCTTTTTGGTCACGCGTGTGTCTTCGCACGCCACCAAATCGACCTTTTTGAGGGTTTCCAGCGCCCGCAAGGTGATGTCATCCAAATTGCCAATTGGCGTCGCCACGATGTATAATATGCCTGTATCCATAAATTAAGTTTAGCTTAAATATAACTATTTTTCAATGCGCTGTAGCGGTCCGACCCCTTTTGGTCGTTGAGGTCGAGAGGGGTCGGACCGCTACGCAAAAATTATGATCCTCGCGACCCATGAACTTGTCGGCGCGGCTATCGGCGCAAAAATCCACAACCCTTGGCTGATAATAATATTTTCAATAGCCATGCATTTTGTTTTGGATACTTTCCGCCACGGAGAATATGTGGAAAGTTTTGATAAAAAAGCTAATATTAAAAACACCTGGTGGAAAGTAGCTTTGGATTTTTTTATTGGTATTTTTATGGTATCTTTGCTTATTTATTTCAATCGTTTTAATGCGCTCCAAATAAAATATATTCTTCTCGGAGTTTTTGCTTCAATTTTTCCCGATGCGCTCACTTTTTTATATTGGAAGTTTCATTCGCCCTGTCTTAAAAAAATTTATGACTTTCATTTATGGTGCCATAAATATTTACCTGGCGCACCTGAGCGCGCCTGGAATCTCCGCAACGCCACCAATGACATTGTCATTTCCCTCATCACAATTATCATACTTTTTATAAAATAAAAACAGCCCGCGATTGCCAGCTGTTTTTTATTTTTAACCAAAGAAAGTTAATTTTCTTTCGGCTTCTCAAACAAATCAGAAACAAAAACGCTGACGGCAGTGGCGATTGGAATCGCTAAAAGCGCGCCGAGCACTCCGCCTAATTTCAAACCGATAAGCAAAGCCAGGATCACCGCGATTGGATGGAGTCCCACTGCTTTTTTCATAACCTGCGGAATAATAATGTGCCCCTCGAATTGCTGGACGATAATATAAAGCGCGAAAACCAGCAAGCCGGTCAAGGGAGAAACCGTGAGTCCAACCAGCACTGCCGGAATCAGCGAAACAATCGGTCCGATAAATGGCACGACTTCCATCAGCCCGGCCAATAATGCCAGGGACAAGGCAAAGGGAACCCCAAGAAGCGAGAGCCCGATAAAATCCATGGCAAAAATAATGAGCATTAAAGAAAGTTGACCAAGAACCCAGCGGCTGATTTTTCGCTGAATGCGCAAAACCAGAGAACCGGCATAATCTTTGTGTTTTTGCGGCGTGATGGAAACAATGAAATTTTTTATCCCGTCTTCTTTGACGGCCATATAAAAAGTCATAACCAAAACGATTGCCACCGAAACAAATCCGGAAAAAAATCCGATTGTGGCAGTAAAAATATTTCCCGATGATCCGGCCAGCAGGCCTCCAATATCCGAGAGCAAGCTTTGGGTGCTAACAGCGATGTGCTGGGCTTGAAAAAAAGTATCAAATCCCTGAAAATATTTTTCAACACTGGCAATGATTTCAGGCAATTTTTGGGCAAAGTCTTTTATTTGCTGGACCAGCGGAGGAATCAAAAAAGAAACCGCCAGACCGATTACCGCGAATAAACAAACATACACAATCAAAACTCCGATCGCTCTCGGCACTTTGCGGCGATGCAGGCGGTAAACAATCGGGTCCATAGCCGCCACTAAAATAATAGAAATGAAAAGCAACGCGACGATGTCGCGGATGAAATACAAAAACCACAAGCCTATTAAAATTAAAATAGTCCTGAATACAATGCCAGTGGAAATGTCGACTGTTTGCTTGCTCATATTTTTAAAATTTAAGTATTTTTTCTAATTTTTTACTATCTTTATGCGGCCCAATAACAGCCAGGTTGAGCGTTTTTTCTTTGAAAATATCCTTAGCTACTCTTAGTATGTTCGAAACCGTCACTTTGTCAATTTCGGCAAAAATTTCACCGGGCGTCATAATTTTTTTGTTTTTTAATGGCTGGTCCACAAAAAACATCGCGACTTCGTCAGAAGATTCCAACCCCATAATGCTTTTGCCCTTGATATAATCCTTGGCTTTCTGCAACTCTTTTTCACTAACTTTTTTAGTGGCGATTTTTTTGTATTCCCCAAGGATAACTTTTACCGTTTCCTCAAGTTTCCCATGATCCACTCCGGCCTGCGTCGCCAAATATCCGCATTCTAAAAAAGAGTCAGCAAAAGTGAACACCGAATACGCCAAGCCTCTTCTTTCCCGCACTTCAATAAAAAGACGGCTGCTCATATTGCCTCCCAGAATGATCCCGAGCAGCCCAAGAGCAAAGCGGTCCCTGTGATCCTGATAATACGCTCGATTGCCTAAAATAAAATGGGTTTGATCAGTTTTCTTGGTTTTAATTTTCAGAGCCGGATATTTTTGGTTTTCTAAAACTTTTTTGATAGATGGTTTTCTGCCTTTTTTCATTCCGGAAAAATATTTTTGCACTTGTTTCAAAATATTTTTTTCATCAATTTTTCCAGCCATGCAGACGATCGTGTCATTGGCCACATAAAAACGCCGCATATAATCCACAAAATCTTTTCGCCTAAAGGACTCGATTGTTTTTTTGTATCCTATTACTTCTCTGCCCAAAGAATTATTTGCGTAAAGCAACTTTTCAAAAACATCTCCGACGATTCTGCGCGGATCATCCTCGCACATATTCACTTCCTGAATGATTGTCCCTTTTTCCCGCTCAATTTCGCTCGCTTCAATTTTTGAGTTTAAAAAAATATCCGACACGACATCCAGCGCCGTTCCAATATATTTAGCATCAACCTTGGCGTAATAACCCGTTCTATCTTTCCAGGTGAACGCATTGAATTCACCGCCGATCGAATCAAGCTCCTCTGAAATAGCTAAAGCATTAGGACGTTTTTCCGTTCCCTTGAAAAACATATGTTCTATAAAATGCGAGAGGCCCGCTTCTTTTTCGGTTTCATATCTTGAGCCAACCCCGACCATCAAGACCACTGTTGCCGTTTGCGTGTCTTTCATCGGCACAGTCAGGATGCGCAAGCCATTTTTTAGCGTAGTTTTTTTATACTTCATTATCTTTTTTTCTTAATTCTGCTATATCTTATTAACCCCGAACATGGCAAGACTTCAATTCCTTTTTTCTCCAGCTCATCTAAAAATAAATTCATGCCGAGGGAATCTGAAGAAATATGCCCCGCGATAACCACATTGATGTGCGCTTTTTCGGCGGCTTTCTTGTGCTCCTCGCTTTGGTGCATTGCGATAACCGTCCCAATGCCGGCTTGCGCCATTTTTTCATAAATTTTCGCACTGCCTTCCGCGCCGCCGGTAATTTCCGTGAACGCAATTTTTCCCGTATGGCTGTCCGGCGAACCGCTGAACAAGCTTGGACCCGCTCCCAGCTTGGCCGCTTCCCTGTATTCCGGAATTTCCAAAAGCGATTTCAAAATGTCGCCGACATATTCCGGTTTGTCCTTTTTAATCTTAGCTTCCACAAACTTAGCAATCATATTGTCCGCCGGCGTGTGAACATTCATAAAGCTTAAACTCAAAATTTTGGCCGCGTCGACCGCTTTGTAATGATTTACGGGATTTATGCCGCGCGTCACTTCATCAATTCTAATTTTCATTAAACTCTCGGCAACATTAATTGGCACGCCATATTGCACCAGAACATCCGCCTGAAGATGCATCACTCCCGTGAGATCAGCTAACCCCCTTCCTTCAGGATGATGGGCAATCACCAGATCAATTTTGTTTTTTGGATTGTGATTGTTGAGATAAGCCGCGATCATCAGCTCCGCGCTGTCGATGTCGATCCCCGCCAGCACTCTTTTAATATTTTTCACTCCACTGTCAAAATGAACGCGCGAATCGGTATAGGGGTTGGTTAATTTCTCCATGTCGAATAAAGCTTTCTCGTCTTTGGAAAGCTTCTCATATTTTTCTTTTATTCTCTTTAGTTGTTTTTCTATTTGGGCTTTGGGCCGGAAATCATTCTTGATTCCGAGTTCGATCGCGAGATGGTAGATTTGCTGGATATTCATAGTTTAAAAAAATTATTTAATAAATACATCAGGCTGACATGGGCCAAGACCGAGTGCTTCTTTCATCGCGCAGTAGTATTTAAACCGAGGATCTTCTTCGATTATGGCCAGCCCTTCGTCTTGTTTTCCCATGGTTTTATTTTTAAAATATTCTCTCAAATTACTCTCATAGTCGCTAAAATTAGCCTCATTCAAATCTACTGTCATTCTGTAATCAAATCTTCTCAGCGAATTAAAAACTTTATCATTAACATATGCTGAGATATGAGGCGCTCTCTTTTTAAGCTCATTGAATTTTCTTTCAGCTTTTTGTTTCAATTCTCTTTTTTCTTTTTCTACATCCAAACATTTTTTTTCCTGTATCCAGTTTCGAAGCAGTGCCACAAAATTATATTCATTGTCTCCTGGCGAAAACCTGCTGATATATTCATCTAATTTTTTTTCATCCAGTTTTTCTTTCTTAAATTGCCGGTAAAAATCTATCGTCTTATCAGAAAGCCCATTAACATTGAAATATCCAAAATGCCTATCTACTCCTCCTCCTTGCATTGCCTTAAGCTCTTCCCTCAGTTTGTTGAAATAGCCCCCTTCTTCTCCCCTTTCAATTTCGTAAGCCAAATATTTATCGCTGTTTTTAGCCCCAGTTTCTTTTCCCTCTTCAAACTGATCGATGCCTTTTCCAAAAGGAGTGTCCAGCTTTTCCTCAGACCTTTTAAGTTGTCGTTTGTAATCACCTACTTCATGTTCAAATGTCGACATAAATTTAAGAATAAAGCTTGTATGATAAATAATTTTTCAGCTCCTTAATTTTCACCCTCTCCTGCTTCATTGTATCCCGATCGCGCACTGTAACCGCGTTATCCTCCAAAGTAGCAAAGTCCACCGTCACGCAATAAGGCGTCCCGATTTCATCCTGCCTGCGATAGCGCTTGCCGACATTCCCATTGTCGTCAAATTCGCACATAAATTGCGGTTTCAGGCTGTTATAAATTTCTTTAGCCTTAGCCACCAGCTCCGGCTTGTTGCGCAACAGCGGGAAAATGGCGACTTTAATCGGCGCCAGCCGTTTGTCCAGCTTCAGCACGGTTCTGATTTCTTCGCCGTTTTTTTCTTCTGTGTAGGCCTTGTCAATAAACATAAAAAATAATCTGTTGAGGCCCACGGAAGTTTCCATAATGTGCGGGATGAATTTTTCACCGGTCTTTTCGTCGAGATAACTCAAATCAACTCCGGAAAATTTTGAGTGTTGAGACAAATCCCAATCTCCGCGCGCGTGGATACCTTCCACTTCTTTGAATCCGCCCAGCGATTTGAAATTATATTCGACATCATACGCCTGCGACGCATAGTGAGCTAATTTTTCATGTTCATACCAGCGGATGTCTTTCTCACCAATTCCATATTCTAAATACCATTTCCAGCGTGTGTTTTTCCACATTTCATATTTCTCATTCATGTCCTTGGGATGCAAAAAATATTGCATTTCCATCTGCTCAAATTCACGCGTGCGGAAAATAAATTGGCGGGCGATGATTTCGTTTCGAAAGGCTTTGCCGACTTGCGCGATACCAAACGGCAGTTTCACGCGCGTGGAGTCCAGCGTGTTTTTGTATTCAAGATAAATTCCCCCGCAGGTTTCCGGACGCAGATATACCACATGCTCTTCGGAAAGCGCACTGGTAGGGGAACCCAGATTGGATTTCACCATCAGCGAAAATCTTTTAGCCTCCGTCAAATCACCTGAACCACAGCTTTGACATTTCAATTTTCCCAGTTCTTTTAATTTCTTGAGTTCTACATTAATGAAATCCATCGGTTGTTTGTCAGCGCTTATGCCAAAAAGTTCCAGCACGTGGTCGGCGCGCATCCGGGCTTTGCATTTTTTGCAATCGATCTGCGGATCGTCAAAACTGTCAATGTGCCCGGAAGCTTTCCAAGTAGTCGGGTGCATAAAAATCGCGCTGTCGAGTCCCACTATGTCGTCGCGGTATTGCACCATATGCTTCCACCACTCATCGCGAATATTATTTTTGAGCAGTGTCCCATAATGTCCATAATCATAAACCGCCGCGAGTCCTCCATAGATTTCGGAAGACGGGAACACAAACCCCCGCCTTTTGCAAAGGGAGACAATTTTGTCCATAGTAATTTGCTGCTTTTCTTTCATATGCCTGTATATTTTATTTTTTGCCTCAAATCCAGTATATCTCAAACTCCCATTTTTTTCAATACCTATATTACCAGCCTCCATTTGTTATAGATATCCCATAGATCTTTGTTTTTATTCTAACTTTTATTACATATTTCACCGGCCGGAGTATTATGTAAAACAATATTTTTTAACAATATAATCATATCCTATGTAACATTCTTATAAATTTTATCCGCTAAAATATAATTCACGCAATCTCCTATTTTGTTCCTTTTTATGTCTTTTATTAATTCAACCGGAAGAGGCCACTTTCCAATAAACACGCTTTCCTGAAGCTTCTTGTAGTTAAGCAAAATCAACTCATATCTTAGCCAGTCGCGCAATTTATTTTTCTTTTCAGGTATGTCAAAGATTACCACCCTGTATTTCCCGTCCCACTTTTTGTCTATTGCTTTTTTCCTGCTTATTATATAAGCTGCCAAATTTTTTCCCCTTGCGGTAAGACAATAGTTTTTTCCTTTTCTTACGACAAATCCTCCTTCTTGCAAGCGCCAAATGCTCTGCCGTATAGTGTTTTCTTTAAATTTCTTCTTTCTCCTGATTTTTTCCGACCGCCTATCTCCAGTAGAAAAAGAAGGGATATCCGCGTATAATGACGGATTTAAAAACACTTCGATTGTTGCCATTCCCATATTAACGAGCAAATCAAAAGCCCAGGCTGTCGCGCTTAGGCTTCCGAATAATATCTTTTTGGCTATAACATGATCGCTTTTTTTCATTTTTTTCTTTCAAGTCTTTTCTTTATTCATATTACATAATTTACCGGCCAGTGTAAAGTGTCAAAGATTTTATATTAACTATGTTAACTATTTTATTGATCGCTGCCTGCCACCAGCTTGCGAAACAATAAAAAGTTAGACTTTTCGCAATTTTTCCATCAACTCCATATAAAATTTCAAATTGTGCATTGAGGCCAGACGCATCGCCAGCAGATCTTTTGAAGCAAAAAGATGCTTGAGATAGGCACGCGTATGATTCTGGCACAGTTCGCAATCGCAATATGGATCGACCGGCGCAAAATCATCTTTAAATTTTTCGTTATTAATGTTTATGGTTTCATAGAAAGGTTTTCTAGAGCCGAGCTCTTTGAAATCCGAGAGCTCGGCTCTAGGGTTCCATAAAAATAATCGGCCATGCCTTCCTTCGCGCGTCGGAATCACACAGTCAAATATATCCCAGCCTAAATTCACAAATTTGACGATATCTTCCGGCGTGCCAACCCCAAGAGCAAAACGCAGCGAATTTTCCGGAATTAAATCAGCCGTTTCCCGCACTGCGTCTTCCATAAAATTCCCTTCCGCGTCAATATGCCTTGCTCCAAACCCATAGCCATCAAATCCGATCTTTATTAATTCTTCCGCGCAATATTTCCGCAGATCCGAGTGAACTCCTCCCTGAATCACGCCGAATATTAAAGGACGATTGTCTTCAGATATTTTTCTCTTTTTTAGCTGCTTTTCATATTCCGCCTTGCATCTTTTTGCCCACTTTATAGTTCTTTCCACCGCCTCTTTGATTTTTTCTTTGGAATAATTGTTCGGCGGCACATCGTCCAAAACCACCATCATATCCACGCCCAAATCAAATTGGATCTGGATGGATTTTTCAGGAGTTATTTCATGCGTTGATCCGTCCAGGGGAGATTTAAATATAGCCTTTTCATCAGTAATTTTTCCATTCTGCGAATTCTTGTGGATCAAAGAAAAAATTTGATAACCTCCTGAATCCGAAAGCAGCGGCGCGTCCCAATGCATAAATTTGTGGATGCCATGGGCTTTTTTTATCAATTCCATTCCCGGTTGCAAATATAAATGATAAGTGTTCACCACCATCGGAGCAATCCCGATTTTTTTTAAATCTTCACTGCTTAACGATTTCACAAAACCGCGGGTCGCGTCAGGCATAAAAAACGGAGTGAATATTTCTCCGTTCTTTGTCTTTATTATTCCGCTTCTATTTTTTTTTGATTCTATTAATTCAAACATATCATAAGGCCGGCAAAATTCGGTAGCCGGACGCGTCCATTTTTGTGTCTTCAGTCAAAATTGTTGATTTCTTTTCAGATGCCGCGGAAAGATCTTCCCCGGTGAACGAATCCTTAGCCGAAAAAACCGACGCGTTCAGGATTTCGCCTGAAGAAGCTCCGCCCTGTTCCGGCGAAGGAATAAATTTTATCTGAAACACCGCTTCTTTGGGCGAAGATATGATGCCGGTTCCCGCGCTGATGTTTCCAATTTCCCAAATAATCGTATTATTTCTTTCATTATAAGCCAGCCGCGCGTCCTCTGGATAAATTTTGCCGGTCATCGAAACTCCGGTCGGCAGAACCGTTTCAATTTTGGCTCCCGCCACATCATTGGAAACACTCCCTGCCAGCCAGTGAATCGTATAGGTCGTCTCCTTCCCGACTTGCGCCGGAAGCGGTCCGGAATTAGGAATAACCGGATCATAATAAAGTCCTTTGGTCTCAATAACAATTTTGGAAGTCAGCTTCATATCCATTTCGTTGCCAGCAATAACTTTGTTTGATTTTATCGGCGTAGGAATATCCGGACTGTCTATTTTAGCCAGCGCCGAAATAACAAAATTTTTGTCCATCTGGCTGGTTACCGGAATCACATCTTTAACCTTAATACTAAACCGGATTATTCCAGCCTGTCCCGGACCGAGAAATCTAAGATTGGCAAAATCGGCCGCTTTCCAAGTTATCGTCTTGCTGTCAGAATTAAACGCTCCCTGATCTAGGCGCAACGAAGAATAGTCCAGCGCCGGGCTGTCTATTTTTTCCGTGACAATAGCGTCCCGATAGCCAAGCGCGCTATCGTTTTTGTAAGCAATTTCAAACCGGAGCGTGTCCCCGGCTTTGACATTAAGATTTTGCAGGCCATTGACCACTTGGGCGATAACCAGAGGCGAAGCGGCAATATTCGTTACGGCTTTTTCTTCATTATAGGAAATGAATTCGCCCTGTTCCAATTTTCCAATATACGCTGTCGCGTTTTTCGCTTCATCGCGTGTTCCTTCCAGTTTTCCACTAACCACAATTTTTCCTGATTCTCCGGCCGCCAAGCGTCTGACATACCAAATATTATTCCCTTCTGAAACTGCCGGGCTGGATTTTCCAAAGGTAAAGCTTTCCGGATAATCCATTTTGACGCGCAAATCATTGAAATCTGCCTGGCCGGTGTTTTTATAGCTTATGAGATAATCCACCGCGTCTCCGCTGGCAATATATTGCGGAGCTAAAACTTCGAATTCAATGGGAGTTGAGGTTACGCGGATTCCTAATTGGGATTTAGCGCTGAATTGGCTGTTGAAATTTGAAGGGGCGTAAGCCAACTCGGCTTTAACATAAATAACCGTCCCCTTGGGATTATAGGCTCTGCCTTTCAATATATATTGGCCGCTCGCGCCGCCTTTTATTTCTCCTATTTCAATGCGGCCGCCAATATCTCCGTTCTTTTTAAAATTAGCTTCTGTTTCCGCCTTAAAGCTTTCCGGAAAACCCAAATGCAAAACCACATTTTTCAAAGCCACGCGATTATCATTTTTATAGCTGACAACATACTCCATAAGACTCCCGCTTTCACCCTCCACCGGACCACTGATATTCACGCTTACCCGGCTTTCATTGAACGAAGCTTGAGAAAATTTGAGCACTCCCGCGATAAGTAAAACAATAGCCAAGATTCCCACAATTGCCAGCGCTCCCCACTTGATGGATTTGTTTTGCTCTTCCCCAATAAGCGGCGGCGCTTCTTCCCATTCTTCCTGCGTTTTAAATTTGTTCAACGAGCTGGCTCCGCCAGTACGAATATCAAAAGAACTGGGGTCATGTTTGCCCAGATTTTTATCCGGTTCTTTTTGGTATAATTTATTTTTAATGTCGAATAAACTCATAAAGATCCTCCTTGTTTTAATGACTAAATAATACCAAAATTTAAGGTATTTATCAAATCCATCCTATCGCTTCCTCGGCGATGATTTTAAGATTTTTAATTTCTTTTTCCGGCACTCTAAGCTTCACCAGGCTTTCCAGTTTGTTCTTGGAAAAGATCCGCAGCATCTTCACGGACTCGCTGCTGATGCTTATTCTTTTGCCTTGCCGATTTTCGCAATTTTCACATAAAATTCCGCCCTTTTCGGCGCTGAAATAATTGTTTTGCGGCCGTAATTTATTCCCGCAATCCACGCATTTGCCGGTTTCCATCTTATAGCCGGTCTCTTCCAAAAACTTAAACAAAAATCCCAGCGTTATGATGTCCATTTTTTCCCCATCTTCCGCGCCGGCGCTTAATTTTTCCATAACCTCGAGATACTTTTCAAGCAGGCGGAATATTTTTTCATCTTTTTCCTGTTCAAAAATTATCTTGTCCAGCCGGGAAAAAACATAAAAAACCTTCGAGACTGCCTCCAGGTTTTTTTTGATGCCGGCAAAATAATTGAGAGCGGTGGCGGCGGTGATTTTTCCAATGCCCTTGGTTTTGGCCGTGAATATTTCCGCCAGCGTGGCGGTTTCCAAATGCCCGGCCAGCTTCGCATTGAGCCGGCGCACGCCGATAGCTTTGGCCTGGATTTTTCCCGCTTCCAAAGTATAAATCGAATAAATCCGATCGGCCTCGCCGATGTCGCGCTTGCCCAAAATTATGCCGGTGTACTTATAGTCCATAAAGCCATTATACGGCTAAACAACTTCGATGTTAAATCATTCAAACGAAAAAGCCGTTTGGGTTAGAAATATGTTTAATCCAAACGGCCGGAGCATCTCTCACGCCACACAGCGGGCCATTTCGTTAATTGCCGCCTGAGGAAGAAGGGCTATTCTTTCCTCCTTTTGTTTGGCGACTAATTTTGCGTTACACACGGAACATATTTCTCCCGCTCCATCTGTTGGAAACACTCCCTCCTGTTCTCGACATATAACACAAAGCATTGGACCTCCTTTCGCCTGCCAATTTTATAGCAAGCTTTTTTTTATTTTAATTTTAAGATTCTCATTGTCGATCGAGAGTTCTTTTTCCAAATCCGCATCCTGCATCTCGCCCTGTTCAAGCTCTTCCGCCAGCACTTCCTTCTTTATTATATCACCAAACTTCTCAAATACCTCAGACATACCATTATAGCACACTTTTATCCGATTGTCAACCTCATACCCGGCTTCTTTGCGCATTTCCTGAATAAAGCGGATAATTTCGCGCGCCTGGCCCTCGAGTTTCAATTCTTCAGTAATTTCGGTATCAATGATAATTTTTGGTTCCTGTATCTCTATATTTAATTTAAATACTTCTGGCTTAATAATGACATCTTTTACATTTAGTTCATCCTTTACTATTATTTCTAGGTCATCGCTAATTTTATCAGAAACGGTTACACTTTGAAGTGGTTGTCTCACTTTTTTTCCCGCTTTTGCTCTTTGTTGCAATCCCTCGCTAATTAAACGCCTAATATTTTCCATTTCCTGATTCAACTTTTCATCGATCAATTCTTCATCCGCCACTGGAAAATCAGCCAGATGCACCGATTCTTCGCCAGCCAGATTTTTATATATTTCCTCGGCCATAAACGGCGTGAACGGCGCCATCAATTTTGAAAGCTCAACCAAAACATAGTGCAAAGTTTGATACGCCTCATTCTTGTCATTGTCATCCTCGCTTTTCCAAAATCTTTTTCGTGATCTTCTGATATACCAGTTGGAAAGATTGTCGATAAATTTTTCAATCATGCCAGCGGCGCCATAAATGTCATAGCCTTCCAATTTTTCATCAACATTTTTTATCAGCAAATTTAGTTCGGACACAATCCACTTATCCAAAATATTTACCGATTTCCACTCTGATTTAGGTTTCCACTTATCAATAATGGCATACATTGTAAAAAACGAGTATGAATTCCAAAGCATGCGAAAGACCCTATTCATAATTTCATTCATACTCTTGATATCAAACCGCTTGGGCAAGCCTGGCTGATTGATCGTAAAAAGCATCCAGCGCAGCATGTCCGCTCCATATTTGTCCATCACTTCCATCGGATCGATTACATTGCCTTTCGATTTGCTCATCTTTTTTCCTTTGGCGTCCAAAATATGGCCCAAGCAAATCACATTGCGAAAAGTGAATCCTTCCGGAACTTTTTTGGATTTATGCAAAAGCGTAGCAATGGCATGCAATGTATAAAACCAGCCGCGCGTTTGGTCGATGGCTTCAGAAATATAATCGGCTGGAAAATATTTTCCGCTTTCGATTTTTTCTTTGTCTTCTGCTGTTGCCTGGTTTGGATAATAAAATTGCGCAAGTGGCATCGAACCGGAATCAAACCAGACATCCATCACTTCTAGCGTGCGTTTCATTTCTTCGCCACAGGAACATTTAAGTTTAATGTCATCAATAAATGGCTTATGTAAATCAAAACTTGAGGAATAAGCTAGTTGATACTTGCCCTTTTCTGGATAGTTGTTTTTTGCAAGCTCTTTAATATTCTCCCCCGTTAAAATTGTTTTTAGTGCTAAAATAGGATCTCCATGAGATATGATCACAATATTTTTTCCTTTACAATTTTTATTTATATCATCAAGAAAAGACTGCATTCTTACTAAAACATCCTGCAATCCCTCCACTTTGTTTATGTCCTTTTTTCGTGATTCAAACCAGTTAGGATAGGCCGCCACGAGCTCAGTATGAGTTTTGCCGTTAAAATTACCGAAGTCCCACTCTCTTAATCTTTCATCAACCTGCATATCGATGCCTATTTCTTCCGCAATAATTTCCGCGGTTTCTTTGGCTCGTTGTACTGGAGAATAAAAAATATAACTTATCTGCTTATCTTTCAATTCTCCAGCCGTGACCTTAACTTGCAACTTACCTTTATCTGTTAGTGAATATTTTTCTGTTTCAGGGAATGAAGTGTGTATCTGTTTAACATTATTTTTTGCCTCTCCATGTCTGACTATAAATAATTTATTTGGATCGCCTAATTGTTCTTTTATATCATCAATCGACTCAATCACTTTCATTTCACCACATTTTTTACATTCCCAAATCGGCAGCGGCGTGCCCCAATACCTTTCGCGGGAAATCGCCCAATCTTTCACTCCTCGCAACCACTCGCCAAAACGCCCTTCTTTGATATTTTCCGGCACCCAATTTATTTTTTCATTATTTTTCACCAGCTCTTCGGAAAGCTCGCTCATGCGGATAAACCAGGAAGGCTTCGCGTAATAAATTAGCGGAGTTTCACATCGCCAACAGAAAGGATATTCGTGTTCATATAATTCTTCCTTGAGTAACAATCCGCGCTTTTTTAAATCCTCAATAATCAATTGATCGACTTTGTAATTTCCCTTTTCATCCTCTTTCTTAACCGCAACTCCTTCGCCTGGTAGCTTAAGATTTTTTCGCAAAATACCTTCTCTGCTGACTGTATGCAGAGTTGGTAACTCTTTGTCTCTTGCAAGATTTGCATCATCTTCACCGAAAGCTGGGGCAATATGTACAATTCCTGTTCCTTCTTCTGTAGAAATAAATCTTGCTGTATAAACCTTATAGCTATTTTCTTTTAATTTATCAATTTCAGAACTGTCCTTTATGATTTCCCTACATCTCTCTTTAAAAAGATTGTCTCCGGTATCTCTTATTGCAAATTGTGGCTCTATTAATTGATCTGATTTTGATTTCGTGATAACTGATTCGGCTAGCTCTTTTAAAAATAATGGTTCATATTTCATTTTCATGCCCGCTAATTTTTTTCCTGTGTAACTATCAAGCAAGTCTATTTGGAATCTCGGTTTCTGAACATTAGTTAAAAATTTTGCCCTACCAGATAATAGATTTTTCCAAGCATCACTTTCTGCTTCAAATCCATATTTCTCAGCAATAATACCACTTCTCTTTTCTGCAACGATAAATATTTCTTCGGAATTATCCTCGAGATTTTTAACTCTTAGTTTTGAGTAGTCAATGTTTTCTCCAACTGCCAATGCAACATTCCCAGGAAGTGTCCAGGGTGTAGTTGTCCAAACTAAAAAATATGTCTTGTCGTCAATTTCCTTTTCCGGATTTGGCTTAATTTTAAACTTCACAAAAATAGAATTATCTTTCACTGTCTGATAGCCTTGCGCCACTTCGTGGGAAGAAAGTGTTGTTCCACAACGATAACAATAAGGCACAACTTTATGACCCTTGTATATCAAACTATTTCCGTCTTTGCCTTTGGTTTTGAAAATTTGCGCGATCACCCACCAGACAGATTCGATATATCTGTTTTCATAAGTAATATAAGGGTTCTTCATATCCACCCAATATCCCATTCTCCGGGTCAGTTTTTCCCAAAGATCTTTATATTTCCAAACAGACTCTTTGCATTTTTTATTGAATTCAATGACACTCTCGCGTGGATTGCCAGGAACTATATTTTCAATGTCTTGTTTGTTGCGAAGTCCCAATTCTTTCTCCACCTGCAGTTCAACTGGCAATCCATGCGTGTCCCAGCCGGCTTTCCGCTCTACGCGATAGCCTTTCATAGTTTTGTATCTGGGAATAATATCTTTAAACGCGCGCGCCAAGACATGATGGAGCCCCGGAACGCCATTAGCTGTCGGCGGCCCTTCATAGAATATAAAAGACTTGTCCGCAGAATTTTTTTCCACCGACTTTTCAAAAATTTTATTCTCCTCCCAAAATTTCAAAATATCCTCCTCCATTTTTGGGAAGCTTTGTTTTGAATCAACTTTCTTAAAAGACATAAAATTATTTTCTAAATTTATTTATATAAATATTCTCTTGACATCGGATAATCTTTCCCAACTTTTCCTTTACTGAAAATAATTTGGAAAAGGTGCACATTGGTATGTTCCATTTGAAATGATCCGGCACACGACCACAGATACAGCCACCATTTCCTGCGAAATTTTTCATCAAACTTTTTAGGATCTATCTCATGAATTTTCTCCCAATTTTTCTCAAAGTTTTTCGCCCATTCAGTAAGTGTCAGTGCATAGTGGCGACGTAAATTTTCAACATCTAAAATTTCCAAGCCATATTTGCTCATAAGTTTGATGGTTTCGGCCAATCCTGGAATATATGCTCCCTGAAAAATATACTTTCTGATAAAAAAATCCGTATAATCTTCTCGAACATTAGCAATAAAATGGAGGACGCCAAGTCCACCGTCTTTTAAACATTCGGACATACCTTTTATCCAATCTTCTATCTGACTCTTGCTAGCGTGTTCATATACACCCAATGAAGCATACTTATCAAATCTACCTTTAATTTCTCGAAAATCTTTTTGGTAAATTTTTATCTTATCTTGATAGCCCCGTTTGTTAATTTCTGCCTGCATTACTTCGTTTTGATTCGGAGTCGGGCTATAATTCGCGCCCAGCACTCCATAGTTTTCATATGCGTGAAACAATAGTGACCCCCAACCAGAACCAACATCCACCAGAGTTTCACCTGGTTTCAATAGCAGTTTTCTGCAAACATAATCCAATTTGTTTCTTTGTGCCTCTTCCAGATTTCTTGTCCCCTCTTTCCAATACGCGCAGGTATAAGTCATGGTTGGATCTAAATAATTCCGAAAAAGTTTCGTACCTAAATTATAATGAAATTTAGCATTTTTAATTGCTTGTTTAATTGTTTTTCCATTAAATCTGAAATCATGCCATATATTTCTGATAAATATGAGGGGATTAACTAAATTAATACTGCCTGAACTATCGTCGCCAATTTTCATCATTTTGACAAGATCGCCTTTAATATCAACTGTTTGATTAATAAATGAACTGAATAACCCCGTATGATCAAATAAAACACTATTTAATTCCGCTCCGCTTGTTTTATATATTATTGCAACTTCCGGTTCTCCCGGCTTATTTTGATACATTGAACCGTCAGCAAAAATAATTTTATAGGCAATGCTTGTTTTAGGACCCATAAAAGACCAGACTTTCTTTAAAATAAATCGGACAAGCAAACTAAAAGGATTATAGATTATTATAAGTTTAATAATTTTTTCCATTTATTATTATATCAAGAAAAATAAAACGCCCAAAACACTCAAGTTAAGGACGACATTGGCCGTGGTACCACCTTAATTTTCCACCGAAGGCGGACTCATTGCGGCTATTACGGGCCTGCCCGGCAAGGTCTACTCTCCGCCATGGCGGATTTCTTCTTACAGCTCGGGAGTGATAGCTCCTTCGACGCTTTTAATATATGAATGATATCTTTATTTCAAACTTTTGTAAACTTCTAGGGTTTCTCGCGCGGTTTTTTCCCAATTGAATTTTTCCACCTGGCGCAGGCCTTTTTCGCGATACATATTTTTCAAATTTTCGTCCTTGGCTAATTTGAGCATCGCCGAAGCAATTTCCTGGACATTGAGTGGATTCACCAGTTCCGCCGCGCCGCCGGCGATTTCCGGAATCGAAGAAACATTGGAAACAATGGCCGGCGTGCCGGTCGCGAAGGCTTCCAGAACCGTCGTGCCGAAGCCTTCATACAATGACGGCATCACAAAAAAATCAGCATATTGGAAAAGCGGCACGATTTCATCGCCGATGACATAACCGGTAAAAATGATGTCTTTCCCGATTTCTAGGTCTTTAGCAATTTGTTTATACTCTTTGGCCATCCAGCCTTTTTTTCCCGCCATCACCAGCTTGTATTCGCATTTGCCTTGCTCCTTCTTGCGGCCCTCGCGGAAAATTTTGAAAGCCTCAAAAAGCCGGCTGATATTCTTCACAGGTTCCAGCGTGCCTAAAAATAAAATGTATTTATCCTTGACGCCGTATTTTTCCAGAATTTTTTCCCGCGGCGCGGTTGATTTGTCGGAAAATCTCCGGTCATATCCGCTATAAATCACTTTCACTTTGTCCTCGGGACATTTGAAAATCTCCAAAATATCTTTTTTGGTCGAATTAGAAACCGCGATAATTTTATCGGCTTTGCCCGCCATCAGGTTCAAAACCGCCCGGGTTTTGGTTTTCATTAATTGCGGAAAAACATCCGGAACTTTATAAACCGCCAGATCGTGGATAGTCACCACTGTTTTGCCGCGATAGCTCGCCGGAATCCGGCTCATCGGAGAAGTCGCGTGAATCACATCTAGATTTTCCCGCGCGAGCGTGGCCGTGCCTAAAATTTCGCTATACGCCACCGGCATATATTTTTTATAATCTGAAAAAGGGTAGAATTTTATTTTCACATTCGGGCGGGTGAACTTTTTCACATCTTTTTCCCGCACCCGAAAATCAAAAAATAAAACATACTCGTTTTCACGGTCGATCTGCAGAAGGTGGCGGATCAGCTGGTAGGTATAATGCCCCACCCCGATCGCGTCGCCCTTTTCCGGGTTTAAAATTGTCCTCGCGTCAATGCCTATTCTCATAACCCTATTCTAACAGCATTTTGCCCTTGCTGTCCAGGAGCATTTTTCTGATTTTCCACCCCTTGCAATGCTTCAAAATCCCCAGATACGATTGCAAACTTTGACCAAAGGATTCTTTTGTGATTATTCCACTCCGCAAACTGGCGTATTTTACCCGCAACTTTTTCAGCATCCGATTTTTCGTTTTCGTCCGTAAAATTTTATGATGTTGCAAAACCACATATCCGAGAAAATCTATGCCCTGTTGATATTGGCAAAAATTTGGCTGGTAACATTGCCCAGCGGCAAGCCTTTTTCAAAACTGCGGATTATTTTTTCAATCAGCCAAATCGCGCTTCCATCTCTTACTTTTTGTTTGATAAGCTCTAATAAAATATCCTGGTCAATGGAATCAAAAAACTTTCTGATATCGCATTTGAGCGCGAAGATGTTTTTGTGATTATTCCGGCTTAACTTTTGGCAAAAACTTTCCAGACGCAACACGGCCCGATGCGTGCCTTTTTCCACCCGGCAAGAATATGAGTCAAAAATGAAACTTTTATCGAATACTTGATATAAAACGCGAAATATCGCGTGATGCAAAACTCTGTCTTTCACAATTGCCTTGTGAATTCTTCTCGGTTTTGGATCGCAGACTGAAAACGCGGTATAATTTGAATGTTGATAAGTTTTAGTTTTTAATTCTCGGTGAAGCTCAAAAATATTATTTTCCAGCCTGGCTTTGAATTCCAAGACATCCGCTTTTTTCATTTTCCCGTCGCTGAATTCCTGCCAGGCTGAAAACAAGTTTTCCAAGGAAATAATTTTTTCAAAAATATTGTCGTCTAATTTTTTATTTTTTCCGTTAAAAGCGGCAGCGCGTTTAATCGGAAAATCACAACCATGACCACTAAGACCCCCCCCCCAGCCTTTCGACAATTTTAATGTCCCGTTGGTGCATAAAGTTTGCGAGTTTTACAAAAAATTTATTTGTTATCTTACAAAATATCCAAGCGAGACCGCTTGGGCATGTTCGCAAAAATAGAAAATATTATTTTGGAAATACTTGATTTATCCATTACTGCGTCATTGGAATCAAAAAATAATAAATTTACATTTCTAAATTCAGCTAGAGTAAAAATTGAATCGTTAAAAATATTTTTTCGTATCGTCCATGAACTTAATACTATCAATCAGCAAAAATATATTGAAACAGAACTGGATTTGCAGGAGCTTTCCAAAATGGCCAACGGCTGGATAAAATACTTGCGTTAATCACAACTGAATAATATTTTTTATTAAGAAATCCCGATTATCTCGGGATTTCTTTTTTGAAACTTCTTGGCGGGGACGCTAATTGTCATTGTGGTTGTCAGGGTTGTTCCGGTTCACCTTCATCTTGCTGTCGTTCCAGTCCACAATCCACACATTGCCATCCGCATCGCGCGAGCTCGCTATTTTTATCTGCTTCCATCCGTAATCACCGATAATCTTTTGCAAAATTATCTGCGTTTGACCGGATCATTTCCGGAATTTTTTTATGAAGCATCCCGCATGCGCAAAAACCTTCACCAAAAGCAGACAAGCAGTTTCCTATATTTACCGGCAAACCGCTATCCTATCTTTTTTCAAAGATTTAGACCGGTTGTATCAGCCTGAATTTATCTTAGCACAAATTTTTTGGATGAAAAAACGGGTTTGGCTGATGCCAAACCCGCAAGGTTAAAAGTTTTAAGTTAAAAGGATTATTTCTCCGACTTCGTCGGAGAGGAAACTACTTGGCGGGGACGCCAACCGCCATCGTGGCCGCCAGGGCCGCTCCGGCGCACCTGCATCCTGCTGTCGTCCCAGTCCACAACCCACACACCGCCAGCCGCATCGCGCGAGGAAGTGATTGTTACAGTCTTTTTATCAAGGTGCTCGCCCGTTTCCTTAAAATATTTGAGTTCATGCAAGAGTCTGTCGCCCAAGCTTTCTGTGTCCAGTCCTTCTTTGTCAATCATGTTGGCAGATTTGTTCTTGTGCTTTTCATCCGCCGATTCAGTATCCCTGACCCAGATGAAAGAATCTTCGATGGATTTTTTCACAGCAACATCATCCAGGCTTTTATCAGTATCCTTCCATGCCTCGAAAAACTCTTTGCATTTTAGGAACACTGCTTCGTCCGACAGGCTGCCTGATCTAAACTGCAGGCGAGTGAATTCCTTTTCTTCTTCAGGCGTGCGTTTGGGAATTTCCAAAGCAGACAGATCAAACTTTTTTTCAGGAAAACAATCTTTGAGAAAATCCTCCCATTCTTTAATTATTTCCTTTTCCGCCGCGGTTTTCTCTTTTGAAGAAACTGCAGTTTCCGGCTTGCCTTTGATTTCGGCAGCTCGTTTTTCAATGCTATCCAGCTCATTGTTCATATCATGAGCTTTATTGTAGTCCTTGTTGTAGCCCGCTTCAAACATTTTTCTGTCCATATTTTTGCCCCCCTTCTTTAAATTGTTTATTTATTTTGCCTGTTTTAAGCCTTTAAAAAAGGTTTTTCACTCCTCTTGCCCTAAGTATAGCAGGTTTTTCGGGTTTTGTCCAGCGAAAAGTTTCTCTGTCAAAATTTTTAGCTGAACACAAATCTTACACAAACTATGTCAACTTCTTGCAATGAATTGTCATGGTTCAAAAAAACTTCTGCGAGCTGTCCGTTATACCATATTTCAGCGGTCGTTGAAAAATGGTACAATCATATGTTTACATTTTTTCCGGGGCACTGACTCCGATGAGGCGCAGGGTTTCAGCCAAAACTATTTTTACCGCGCTTACCAAAGCTAGACGCGCTTGCGAAAGCTCCGGATTTTCCGCGTCTATCACCCGGCAATCATTATAGAACGAGTGGAATTTGTCGGCCAGTTTTATCGCATAATGCGGCAATCGGTGCACTTCATAATTCTCTGCGATTTCTTCGACCAGTTCGGGAAATTTATTCAGCTCTTTTATCAAACTTAATTCTTTTTCGTTAGTTAACAGCTGCAAATTTTCAGTCTTTAAATCAAAACTTTCGGATTTCCGCAATATTGAAGATATTCGAGCATGCGCATATTGCACATAAAAAACCGGATTCTTTTCCGAGCGCTCCTTGGCCAGATCTAAATCAAAGGTCATATGCGTATCCGGCGAATACATCAGAAAGAAAAAACAAACTGCGTCTTTCCCGACTTCTTCAACTAAATCATCAATTGAAACATATGTTCCTTTTCTTTTGGACATCTTAATTTCTTTCCCGTCCTGCAACACTCGCACGAATTGCGTAAGGATAATTTCTGCTCTTCCGCCATATCCCAAAGCTTCAATCGCGCCCATTACTCTTTTTACATCTCCATGATGGTCGGCTCCCCAAATATCAATCACTTTATTAAATCCGCGCTCAAATTTATTTTTATGATAAGCAATATCGCCCCCAAAATAAGTTATCTCCCCGCTTGTTTTTTTCACAACCCTATCCTTTTCGTCCCCAAATTTTTCAGCCCGAAACCAAAGAGCTCCGTCTTTTTCGTAAATTAAATCTCTTGACCTAAAATCCTTGAATATTTTATCAACTTCACCTGAATCATGAAGAGACTTTTCTGAAAAATATTTATCAAAATAAATCCCCAGCCTTTCCATTGATGGCTTAATTATTTCTTCAATAATAATCTTTGCGGCTTCCTGCCCAACTTCAAAAGGATCTTCTAATTTTATTCTCTCTTTTAATTCATCAACATAACCTCCAGAATACTGCGCTTCACTATCTTTTAAAATTGAATGTCCTAAAACTTTTATTTGATTTCCATAATCATTAATGTAATATTCCCGCCACACTTCGTAGCCATTTTTTACTAAAACATTAGCTAGTGAATTTCCCGATGGACCGCCTCGCCCATTTCCTAAGTGTACTGGCCCAGTCGGATTAGCCGAGACAAAGTCCAGATGAATTTTTTCTCCGTTGCCTATTTTGCTGTTTCCAAATTTTTCTTTTTGTTTATTAATTTCGACAACTTTATTTTGTAAATATTTTTGAGATAAATAAAAATTTATATACCCCGGCGCGACAACTTCAATCTTTTCAAAAGCATCTTCAAAGCTCGGCTTTTTTAAATCTTTAAAGCCGAGCTTTAGGCTCTCGGCGATTTCCATCGGATTATTCTTCAGCATCTTGCCTAAAACCATGGCAATATTGGTCGTGTAATCGCCAAATTTTTCCATAGCCGGATGCTCCACGCTAAAATAAACCTGATCCGTTTTATACAAATCAGAAACTGCCCTTTTTACAAGTTCCCTAATTTCTCCTTGCATATGCCTTATTCTAACCCAATAATCATAAAAAATAAAGCCCAAAATACTTGATATAAACAGCAAAATACCGGATACTATAGATATGACTACCTTGGCCTACAACAAGCGCGCCGGTTTTGACTACCAAATTTCGGATAAATACGAAGCCGGCTTAGTATTGACCGGCCAGGAGGTAAAATCCGTGAAAATGGGCCATATCAGCCTCAAAGAAAGCTTCGTTACCGTAAAAGGCAATGAACTATACCTCACCAATGCCCATATTACGCCCTACAAGCACGCCGGCGACATCAAGAATTACGATCCGACCAGCCCCCGCAAGCTTTTACTCAAAAAATCGGAAATCAAGCATTTAACCGGCAAAGTCCGAACCCAAGGCTTGACACTGGTGCCCATTCGCGTGTATACTAGGAAGCGTTATATCAAGCTGGAATTCGGCATTGGCAAAGGAAAAAAGAAGTTCGATAAGCGCGAAGATATAGCCAAAAAAGAAGATGAGAGAAAAATGAAAAGAGCGTTAAGGGGGGTTGTTTAGCTTCGACAGATTGTACATTTAAAATATGCAAGCCGAGCATGATACTTGCTCGTTAAACCTGTATCAATGTTATAAGTGCAAACTTCATAACAAAAGCGAAGGCTACATTTGCGCAAGCATTTGCCGGTTTCGCTCCTGCTTTAGCTTAAGTCGCCTCTTTAGGTAGCTGAGCTTTAGCCATCAGTCTATTGAATCCTAATAAATAGAGTCTGGTGCCATACATTGGGATAGTTTATATATATTTTCTAAGATATATAAATGAAACTAATTTAGAATAGGTTAAAAATACTTTTGTTTATTTATTAATTTTTAGCTGAATCCCGAGGACTCGGGATTAAATAGACTAAGCTTGTAGATTATTTTGGATGAATAATTTTGGACATGGGTGCGATTCCCATCAACTCCACTAATTATTAAAACCAAAACCATTAGACGAGGACCGATTAAGAAAATTTTTATAAAAAAAGCGCCCAAGGAGCGGATCAATGAGCAGATTCGCGCTGCGCAAATTCGGGTTATCGACGATCAGGGCAATCAGCTCGGCATAATGGCTCCGCTGGAAGCCATGCAAATCGCCCGCGAAAGAGAAGCTGATTTGGTTGAAGTGGCGCCGATGGCCAATCCCCCGGTTTGCCGGATTATGGATTATGGAAAATTCCAGTATCAGCAATCCAAGCAGGACCGCCTTAGCAAAGCCAAGCAAAAAAAGATTGATGTGAAGGGAATCCGCCTCGGCATCCGGACCGACGAACACGACCTGGATTTCAAGAAAAACCAGACGGAAAAATTTTTGAAAAAAGGAGATAAAGTCAAGATAGAAATAATTCTGCGCGGCCGGGAAAAGGCCCGCAAGGATTTAGCCAGAAACGGCTTGGAAACATTTCTGAAATCCATCACCACTCCCCACTCCATCGAACAGGAAATAAAATCATTTCCCGGAGGACTAAATGTAATTATTATACCGCTATAAATTTATGCCCAAACTAAAAACAAGAAAAGCCCTGGTTAAAAAAATCAAGGTAACTAAAAACAGGAAAGTTCTGCGCCGGACCACCGGACAGAATCATTATAATTCCAAAGAAACCGGAGCAGTCGGCCGGCACAAAAAAAGAGATGTCAGGCTTTTCAAAGCCGACGAGGCCAATGTGCTCAAAGCCCTGCCCTATATTAACTAATTCCTATAACCTATAACCTGAAACCTATAGCCTGAAAATTTTTAAATTTGGTTACAGGTTACGGGCTACGGGTTTCAAGAATATAATATGACCCGAGTAAAAAGAGGAACAACCCATGTAAAAAGACGAAAGAATTTATTGGAAGACGCCAAGGGCTATCGCTGGAACCGAAAAAATCTTTTCCGCGAAGCTAAGCAGGCGGTTATTAAGGCCGGAAAATACGCTTACCGCGACCGGCGCGTCAAAAAGAGAACAATGCGCGCGCTGTGGATTACGCGCCTCAACATTGCTGTGCGCGAATTCGGGATGAAATACAGCCAGCTAATTAAAACAATGTCTGACAAAAAAATATCCGTGGATCGCAAAGTGCTTTCCCAGATGGCTGTTGAAAATCCGGAAGTGTTCAAAAAATTTATCCAGCACCTTTCTGAAACAAAATAATCACATCAGCATCAAACTAATTTTTTAGATTCCTTTTTGTAAAGCTTAAATCTTACAAAAAGGTGCTGGATTTATTGAGGCTGTTAAATAGAGCCGATATCTTTCACATAAAAAAAATCCGCCCTGGCGGATTTTTTATCTTTTTATTTCTTTAAAAACACTTCCTTCGTCAGCCGCCAAAGACCATAAAATGGCAGCCACAGCCACAGAAATTTGGTCAGCCATTTCTGCCCGTATTTATTGATATCCGCGCCCTGGATAAAAAAATCAAGCAAAAGGTAGAAGATAAAAATGCCTAAAGCTATAAGTAAAATTGAATTAATCATTTATTTTTTATTTAACGGGGTGAATTTCATAAATCACATCCTTTTTTTCCACCACGATGCGCCAATTTTCCCGTTCGGCGATTTTTTTCAAATTGTCATTGGGATTGAAGGCGATTGGATTTTTCACTATTTTGAGAAACGACGCGTCCGATTCGGTATCGCCTATTCCGTATGATCCGTCGAGAGTCAGATTATTTTCAGCCAGATATTGGCGCACGACTTGCCCCTTGTCAATCGTCGGTTCAAAAACCGCGTTCCCAGTATAAATTCCATTCGCGTCCAATTCATAAACAGAACCGAACACCGCGTCGAATTGCATATACTTATTATACTCCTCCACTATCTCGCTCGGCGAACCGGAGATGGCAATGATGGCGTAATTTTCTTCCCGCAATTTTTTGATCAGATCCAGCGTGAAAATATAGGTGCGGTCTTTGTAAAAAGGCACGACGACTTGGCTGGCTTTGAGAATTTCTTCCTGGCGGCAGCCGACAATGCTTTTGGAATACAGGCTCACCAGGGCTTTGCGGTAATCATCATACACGCCCTTATGCTCCAGCCAGTTGGTGTATGTTTTCACCAGCTCGTTGCGCACGGTTTTGTCAAAAATTTTCATCCATGCCAGCTCGTCAATGAGTTCAAACGCCAGATTTTTGCGAAAAATCGTGCCGTCAATATCGAAAACTGCCAGCTTTGTTTTTTTGTTTTCTGTCATTTGTTAATATTATTCTTTTTTGTCCATGCCGCATTCACAATTGCAAGTTCCAAGGTATACCGCATAAACTGCCAAAACGATGCCGACTAAAATCCACTGCGTGCCGGCCAGCCCCAACACATCCACTCCGACCAGTGTGTCCACCGCCGCTAAAATAACCGCGATCAGTGAAAGCGCCACGGCTACTTTGGATAAAGATTCTTTATTTTTCATCATAATCCACCTGCCTTTCTAGCTTGTTTAATTATAGCATAAAAAACTATTTTTCCACTACTATCATCGCTTTTCTGCCCTGATTAATGTCCTCCGGCCTCCCTGGAAAATCATGGATAGCGTTGTATAAAACATCCATATTATAGGTATAGCCTTCGCCTTTTCTGGTGCCGGGATCGTTAGTAACAATTGTATTTCCTTTATAGCCGACCAGAACTAAATTATGATAAAGCGGTCCGAGCCCGGTAAAATTAGGATTGCCCAATTCCCTCCCCGCCGCCGGTACAATAATCGGATTGCCTTCAGCCAAATATTTTTTCAGATCCTCTTTGGGAAAATCATAAACAACTTTCAGATTTTTTATGCCATAAAAATCTTCCGCTAGCTTCACGGTTTCGGCGGCAGTCGTGTCTTTGAAATCGCCATAATTTTTAATTTCAAAATCCACCATCCGCTGAATTTCGTTTTCCGCGATGTCCGGCGTCAATTTTTTGCCATCTAAATAATACTTGAGCATAATGAGCGATGCCTCTTCGCAGGCTTCCTCGTGCAACCCGTCCCAATTGGCAAATGGCGCCTGCGTCGCGAAGGGAACAGAAATTAAAATTTTGTCCGGAATATTTTTTTCGACGCCAATATTCTCCGTCGGCGCTTTGGCTTTTTCAACAGCGCTTGTATTTTCCTGATTATCTAAAACAACTGGAATATTTTTTTCAACCGGCGCCTCCGCGCTTTTCTTGGATAAGATAAAAAAACCGCCGATGATAATCACTAGCACGCCAACGATATATAAATTTTTTGAAAATTTGGTCATTAAAAATTGATTTTTAATAGCAACTTAAATTTTTCCTAAAGCTCGGCTTTTTTAAATCTTTAAAGCCGAGCTTTGAAAAAATTTTATAAACTAGTAAATCACAACCGGCGTTCCAATCGCTGTCCAGTCGAAAACAAACTTAGCAGGCCCCACGCCCAAGCGGATGCAGCCGTGTGAAACGGGAATGCCAAGATGATTAGCGCCTTCCTTATATCCTCCCGGCCATTCCGGCAATTCGTGGATGCCAAACTTGCCGTCCGAAGCCACTGCCATCCAAAGCGGCATATATAAGCCATAAGCTTTCGACCAGACCCTCGGCGCTTTGTTGCGGATTTGATATGAACCCTTGGGCGTTTCCATTCCGCGCTTCCCGGTGGAAATCATGAAGGAATCTATGAGCGTCCCATTTTCGAATACGCTTAGCACTTGCGAACTTAAATTTATATCAATATATTTGCCGGTTGTAATTTTGGCCTGGGTGAATTTTCGAGCCTGGAGCAAGCGCAGTTCATGATCCTTTTCGGGAATCTGCGAAGGGGCGGGCATCGTCATAAATTCGCCCGCGTAAATTTCTTTGTAATTTTTGTCGCCCTGGTCTTTGATATATTTTGCCCGCACTTTCAAACTGTAAACCTGGCCGCTTTTCAACTTTTCCTTGGGCAGCAGCTTGAATTCTGTTTTTTCCGGGTTGTTTATGTACGCCATGCCCCCATTGGGATTGATCCCAAAATCCAGATAAAAATTCTCTGTTGATTCTTTAAAACCGAATACAATCGGATCTTCAATGTCTAAAACAACATTGCTTGAACCGTCCTGCGGGAATACCCCGCTAATTTCGGGATATTTGATAGTCGAAAAAGCGATTTCTGTTCCAGAAAACTTAGTCAGCATAACGCCTCTCCCCGCCGGAATAGTTATTTTATATTCTGCTCCAATTTTCCAGAGCATCGGAGCAGAGATAACCAGCCGGCGATTTTCATTTTCCCAATTTAGTTTCAGCGGCTCTGCGGGAGCAATAGATAAATTTTCATAAATTTTATCCGTAAAAACAGCTTGCGAAAAATTGATAACTATTGGTTCGTCCGGCAAAATTCCCACAGTTTTTTCAGATGAAACTGCCGTCGCAAAAACTTGCGGATAAATAAGACAGCAGTAAGCTGCTCCTATTGTGCCGGCAATAATAATCAGCATCCCCAGCGCCAGACGGATATTGTGTTTTGCCATTTTTGTCTTGAGCGTAGCGAGAAGCCACAAAAATGAGCATCCCGCACCAATTCGCTATTTTATTTTTATTTTATGTTTAAACTTAGCCGTTAGGCGAATTCACAAGCAAGGTCATCCATAACATCTAAGCTTTATCGGAATTGGTGCTGGGATAACCATAGCCACTTAATAATATCACGAATTCCCCTGTTGATTAAATAAGCTTTTGGCTTCTTCCCATAATTCCGAATGATTTTGGGTGGTCTTGAGCCAATACCACCACTCCGCGCCCCACAAATATATCTCCGGGAAGCCGACTTTTTTGGCGAATTCTACATTATCGCGCAGCTTTTCCGGATTCATCGATTTGAATTGTTCGGAAAGCGCCATGTCAGTCGTCCAGCCATTGATCCATGGTTCGCCCTGAAGCTCAATGACAATCGTCTGATTTTGTTTGGCGAAAGTTTTTATTATCCAATGCTTAAACTGGAAAAAGCGCGGACCGATCGGATAATCGAAATAGCCCAGCCCTTCTTTCCAAATTGTGCGATACATTGTGGTTCCAAAAATGTCAGCGCGCGAAGCCGCCTGATACCACAAACTCAATTCTCCGCTGTCGGTTACAATTATTTTGCGGCTTGGATCGAAACTTTTCACCAGCGCGATTTCGCTGTCCAGAAGCTCAACATCAAGCGGCGGACAAATGCCAAAATCCAAAAATGGTTCGTTTTCCACTTGCCAATATTTCACCGCCGGTTCGTTTTTGTATCTTTCAACGACTGCGTAAATGAATTTTAAGAGTTCCGTCTTTTTCTGCTCATTATCATTTTGCGTCCAGGCCGGGATGAAACACTCCGGCCAGCGGGGAACTTTCTGCCCGACAACCAAAATTATTTCGGCGTTTCTTTTTCGCGCTTCGGCGATTTGCCAGTCCAAATCAGAGAAATTATATTTTCCCTTGGACGGCTCCGCCAAGTCCCAATAAACCGGAATTCTGATTTTTTTAACCTGGAGATCGTCGAGAATAGCAGTATAGGCTTCCTGCCAGTTAAGATGGATATCCTTTGCGTATCTCGCGGAAAATGTAACGCCTAATTGCGCGTTGTTATTCATTTCAGAAACCGGCAGATTAAAATAGACCAAAAGCCCGATAATCAGCGAAATTATTATCAGACCCAATATCCCCAGCGCTTTTCCTATTTTTTTCAAAAATTTGAGCATTTTGTTTCACTTGGGGACTAAGTCCCCAAGTTAAATATGCAGCGCGAAAAGACCGCAAATAATCAGCCCAACAGCCAGAATTTTTTGCAATAAAACCCTTCCGCCTAATTCCTCTTCAATAATTGCCGGAAACTTTTTTGAGAGCAGAATGACAAGCCCCAGTAAAAAAACAAATTGAATTCCTTGCGTCGCGTTGACAAATGTCGCGCTCCCCAGCTTCACAGAATAATTAAGTGCGATAAATGATCCGGCCGCCAATATTTTATTCACTACAAACAAGGCGCCGCCCTTCACTCCCGCGGATTTGCGCGTTGCAAAAATTTCCTTGCGATAGGCCGGCACTAATAAAAAAAGTAGCGCGGCTAAAAAACTTCCAAACCGGGAAAAAGCAAAGGCAGAAATAAACGGCTGCTCTGCAAAAACATATTTTGCCAGCACATAATAAAGCGCGAATAATCCGGCAGAAACAACAGCTGTTGCAAAAGAAAGCCAGAAAGCAGAAGTGTGATGTTTTTTGAAATGAACATGCAACTTGAGAGAAATAAGAATTCCTCCGGAAACAAGCAATAGAAAAGCCATTATTTGTCCCGCATCCAACTTTTCGCCTAAAATAAAAAAACTGAATATTAGCGTGAAAATCGGCGTCAGCGCTCCAATAAGCGCCGCCGAGCGGGAAATTTCCTGATTTTTAATGGCTAGAATAAAAGTATAAACAGCGCCTAAAAATATTCCGCCCAGCGCCAGTTCTGCCAGAAAATTTCCCCAGCCCGTCCACGCAAAACCAAAGGGTAAAAGTAAAAAAGAAAAAGCGCTTAGTATTCCGACATAAAAAACATAAGCGGCCGGACTGGGGATCCTTTTTTTCAACAAAAATTTGTCGATAATTGCAGTTACCGCGTATAAAAAATAAGCAACAATGGCAAAAAAAATCCAATTCACATTTATAATTTATTTTTGTTTTTTAGGTTTTTGCGTAAAGTTTTGTAATCTGGAATCACTTTTTGAACCAGTTCCCAAAATTTCCGGCTATGATTCAGCTCTCCAAGATGGCAGAGCTCGTGGACAATAATATAATCGCGCAGATCCTCCGGCAAGCTGGCAACTTTATAATTGAAATTTAGATTACCCTGGCGGCTGGCGCTCCCCCAGCAGGATTTTTGGTTTTTGACGGAAATGCGGTTATATGCAAAATTATAATGTTGGTTGAAAAATTTTAATCTGGCCTGAATTATTCTTCTCGCTGCTTCTTTTTGCGCCTGATAATTTATTTTTTCCGTTTCTCGCTTGAGATCCAATTCAGCGAAATCAATGTGCTTTAGTTTATTATAAATCCACTCGGCTTTTTCCGCCAGAAACTTGTTAATGACATAAACCGGATACCATTTCGGCGCCGTCACCACGAAAGCCCCGCTGGCATAAATCGCCAGCCGCACGCTCCGGGCCCCGCGCTTTCTCTTGAGCGTGTAGCTGATTTCTTTGTTGTTTATTTTTATCCGCCTATTTATCGCCATTTGTTTTATTTTTCTCAACAACCTGCCCGTTTTCAAGTTTTTCAAAGCCGTATTGCTCCAAAAAATCGTCGCCTAATTTTTGGTTTTGATTTTGCGCTTGCAAACATCTACGCGCTGTGTCGCCGGACGACAGTGTCTTTTCCTGATTCATTTTATTTTCCAGTGATTTTTGGAGCTGGCTTAGAAGATAATTCGACTCTTTGGCGCGCAGTTTCAGCTGGACTATCGGCGGCAAGTTTCTATCAAGGGGATAAAAGGGAATTTTTTCGATGTCGAAAGGGACGAAATGGGTAGAATGGGTTGAAGGGGCAGAAAGGGCTCCCTTTTCTCCCATTAACCCCTTTAATCCCATTAACTCCGGATATATTCCTTTCCAAATATCATTACAATCTTCCTCTAATTCAGTATTTGACCCAATGGAAAAACCGAGAAAATCATAATACTCCTGCGTTGAATTTCTTTTCCACCCCTCCACAATATTTTGCTTCGTGGAGCGGGCGGAACGATTCATCTGATCGGCCAGAGCTAAAAGGGTTTTGGAATGGGGGAAAAGGGATGCAAGGCGGGAACATTCCATCTGCAACTCTTCGGCTTTTTTGTAAGCCAGCAAGTTGCGGAATCCATAAGGTTGTCGTGGAGGTTTTAACATAAAATTAAAAAGGGATTTAAGGGGTTGAAAGGGTTTAAAGGGTTTTATATTCCGTTATTCTCAATGATTTTTTTATAAGCGTAAAAGCTTTTCCGCGGTTTGCGCTCCAAAGTTTTGTAATCTATTTCAATAAGTCCAAACCGTGGTTCAAAACCGTAAAGCCATTCATAATTATCCATCAGAGACCAAGAATTATATCCACGAACATCCGCGCCTTCGTCTATGGCTTTTTTTATGAAATACAAATGATCCTGAATAAATTTTACCCGCTCTCCATCCTCGATTCCCTTGTTTGTTGGAAAACCGTTTTCCGTAATGTAAATTGGAATTTGATAATCCTGGCTGGCTTCCTTTATGGCTTTATAAATTCCTTCCGGATAAGCAATCCAGCCCATGATGTTATTTTCATCCTCTTCAATAAAAAAATTTATTTTTTTTGATTTTATTTTCAAAAGATTTATTTTTCCCAATCTGTAATAATTCAGCCCAAAAAAATCCTGATAGCCCCTTATTCTTCGATTAAAAGACATCACCCGGAACCACTTAGAGATTCCGTAAATTATTTTTCCGAAAATATTAGATTTTCCGGATTCATACCAGTTGTAAAGATGGGTCATTCCCACTTGAGCATTCGGCTTAATGCCATGGATTATTTTATACGATTCAATGTAGGCTCGCGCAATATTTCTTAGTGCCCGCCAAAGTTTTAGGGGGTTTCTTTTGCCTGGCGGAAACATTCCGGTAAGATACCCTTGCCCCAACGGCACCATGGGCTCGTTCAAAACTTGAAACATATCAATCGAGTCTCCAAGCTCTTTTGCGACTTTCTCAACATATTCAGTAAAAAATTTTACTGAAGCTTTTTTGTGCCAGCCATATTTTTTTTGAAACCAAATCGGATTGGTCCACCACCAAAAAGTAACCTGGGTTTTGATATTTCTTTTTTTCAGGTCTTCCAGCATTTCGCGATATTGATCAATGGCCGCGACTGAAAAAACGCCTTCTTCCGGTTCAATGCGCGACCATTCCAAAGACAATCTGAAAGAGTTGACGCCTAATTCAGATAATAATTCATGGTCTTCCCGCCAGCGATTCCAATAATCACAAGCCGCGCCTGACTTGTCTTTGGTTTTTCCTTTTTGCTCCCACTCCCACCAATCAGAATTGGAATTATCGCCTTCGGTTTGATAGGATGAAGCCGCTGCCCCCCACAAAAAACCTTCTGGAAACTTGCCTGCCGAAGAGGCAGGTTTTTTTTCTTCTTTCATATCCCCATTCTACCCCATTTGTCCAATATTAAAAAGCGCCCCGATAAACATCGGAACGCTTCGCTTAGCAATCAAATTTATCCAGCACTAACTTCAAGCTGATTAAATATTCAGAAGTGCTGGCAAAAGGTTAGTGCTGGATTTATCCGGTTTTTATTTGTCCCTGCTCTTCCGCCACCGCTTTTCGCAGTCTATGCAGATAATACCAATAACTCACCAGCCCCAAAATAATCAACACATACGGAAACCACAAATACAAATCGCATTTGTCAAAATAGAGCCACACCAGAAAGACCGCAACCGTGAGCGCCAATTGCCAAAACCAGCGGAAATCTTTCCGTTCTTTATAATTATAAAAACTGATGTAATTAAACACCCCGGTAAAAATCGCTAAAATCAGCAGCCAGACCCAAAGCGGCCATTCAGAGCATCCCGTTTCCGCTCCCGCCACTTCCTCTTCGACCGCGCCTTGAACTTCCCCCGGCCCGATTACTCCGCCACCAGTCAGTCCGCCAGGTGCTCCTCCGGCGGTAAATGTTACTGCCAACAATCCGGTTTCGGGCGCGCCTCCTCCGCCGCCGCCACCACCGCCACCACCACTAGCAGTTGGAGTGGTATGAATTCCGGCAATAATGTCAAAAATAACCGTTTTTCCTTGATATTCGTTGCCGGCATTAACATCAAAAGTGGCCGATAATTCGTATGTTTTAGTATGGCCATCCGGACCATGAATCGTGTCGAATGTGAAAGGATCATCGTTGATTTCACTCAAAAACTGCTCGGTATTTCCGTTTGGCATCGTGGCGAAAGTTCCGTTTGGTTTTTTAATTTTGATCAGAAGTTTTTCTTCAATGTTGTCAGTCAAAGCCTGCCAGACGCCCTGCTGTATTTTCAAATTTATCATCAGGCTCTGCGTGTCGCCGGTATGATTGGTCACGGCAAAATTTCCGGAAACAGAATCTCCGGGAGCGGCATTGATTTTATTGAGAGGAAAACCGGCGCCGAAAGAAACGCTGATGTCCGGCCCGGCTTGAGCTGGCAGCGCGGGCAGAAACGCAAAAACAAAAGCCGAGACAACTATTGCGCTAAAAATATTTAGAAAACTTTTTTTCATAATCAATTTGCTTAGTCAGTTGGATTAGCAGATGAATCGCTTTCATCACTATCGTCAGAATTATCATCGTCAGAATTATCAGCTGGCTCATCAATTTCATCTTCATCTTCATCTTCATCTTCTTCGGGAACATCGGCTGGTTGTTCTTCTGTGACAGAGTCTTCTTCTATTACTGGTTCTTCAGGAGTGTCTGACACGACTTCTGTTTCGGTTTCCGTTGTTGTTTCTGGCGTTTCTTCCGGGTCAGCTGGCGGAGCCGGAGTTTCTACAACCGGATCTTCGATCGCTGGCGCAGGATCTGCTTGCGGTGAGCCTGTCGAATCCGCCGGATCTTCAATTACCGGAACAATATCAGAAACAGGCGCTTCAACTACGGGAATTATAGGCTCGGTTAATTCTTCTTCAACTGCCGTTTCCTCCTCTTCCGGATTGTAATTTTCGTCGCTCGGATCATTGGCGGAAAGGTTGGAATGCCCCGGCGTACCGTAATTATTGCCTTCGCTGTCCCAGTAAGTTGTGTCGTTGCAAGCGCTGTCTATGCAAGTATGCCAGCTTCCGGAAAGCGTTCCGTCTCCGGGAGTGTTGTTTCGTTCCATAGATTGATGCAGTCCAGAAGACCCATCCACAGTTCCGGCTGGCCAGTCATCACCCTTAGCCTCATCTATAATATTTCCATTGTTATCTTTTAAGATAATATTCCCATTGTCAGAATTATATAAAACCAAGCTTCCATTTGTAACATCAGGATCTACATTCAAGTCGCTATTAGCGCTGGTTTGAGAATGATTGGCAATCAAGAAATAACCGTTAGCTGGAATAGATTTGCTGGCCGGAATCATATATTCAGCGTGAGCCGATCGAACTTTTTCAAGCTTCCACTGCCCTATATCAATACTTTCATTTGTCATATTTCTAAGCTCAATCCATTCATCATCACTATCTTTAGTCGATCCCATCCACATCACTTCATTGATCACCACATCCCCGGCATGAACCGTTGTATTATTAACAGTCACATCAATTTCATCGCTGGTCTCGTGTCCGGCCAGGTCGCGGGCGGTGAGTTTAATTTCATAGTCGCCGCTGCCAATCGCGCTGGTGTTCCAGGTATAAATCCAACTGTCAGTAAACCCGGGAGTAATTATATGTCCGGAATCAAAATCGTCCGGACCAGTAATTTCCAGGCGGTAACTTTTTATGTATAGGTCGCTTACTGTGCCCTTAATGCTGACACTTCCGCTCACGGAAGCGCCGTCGGCCGGCGCGGTGATTTCAGCCACCGGATCATTAGTGTCAACTTTATAATTCTGCGTGACAATTTCGCTTTTCCAATCAGGATTGGCGTTATTTTGGGCATAAACCGAGAGCGTCCAGATTCCTTCCGGAATGTCCACGCACCCGCCGGGATACGGAAAACTTCCGTTCAGCGTCGGATGATCGCCGGTAAGCGTCCAAAAAATCGTCACATCAGTTATCGTCGAGGTCACAGTGAAACACGGAGCCGGCTGATACCAGCCGTCGTCACCATCCGGGCTATGATCTGCTGTCACGGCAATTTCCGGAATCCAATATCCGGCCGTCACTGTATTGCCAGTCGAGGTCGCCGTGTCCATAAAAAACGAATTGGTGCCGGAAATTCTGCCCAAGGATACGGCAAAAAACAAAACAGCAAAAATCAGGCCGATTTTTTTTGCCGACTGAAAAATTCTTTGATTAATTTTTGATTTGCGAATTTTTTTCATTTACCCGGTGAAATAAGATTTGAGCCGTTTTTTGAGAAACATCCTGCCATAATATGTTTTGAGATATTTTTCTCTGTGAGTCGCATCTTGTTGTTTTGTACAAGCTTCGTAATAAATCAGTTCTAGTGGTTTTCTGTATTTTGTTGATTCCACAAGCCCTTTCTGATGTTGCTCAAATCTTAATTTTAAATTTTTAGTATAACCTACATAGTTTTTCTTATCCTTTTTGCTATAAAGAACATAAACATAATACATAATCCAGGTTTTGTAAAAATTTAAAATATTTCACTGGGTTTTCTTCCCCCCGGTTGAATCCTGCTCCGCAGGAGCGCCCTCGGCGCTATTCAACGGGGTAAATCTTTTTTCCACTCTCTTTTTATAATCAATTTTTTTGGCAATTTCCTTTTTAATCTTCTGGATCTCGTCATAAATTATGATCACCGCCGGAATTATGATGAGTAGAATTATCCCCGGCGTAGTCTTGGCGTAGGCAACAGGATAGCCGAGCAGAGGGATAATTAAAAATACTTTTCCCACAATTCCTTCCGCCGTAAACTTTTCCATGTCCGATGAATCATTGGCATCGCCTTTAGTTTCAAACGCTATTTTCCCCCCCGCTTCGCCGAATTGAGGCGAGTCAATTTCTTCTTTACTAACAATCCGGTGCGTTATCGTTACTTTCGGATCTTTAGTTCTTCTGGTAATCACATCGCCGACATTATAATCAGCCAGCGGCTTTACGAAAACCAGACTCCCCGTATGAATCGCCGGAGACATTGAGCCCGACTGCACCGTGAAAATTTTATAATTCCCCGGAAACGGAATAAATGAGAATACGACCAGAACGCCGATCAGAACCAGCAGGGCAAGAAGAGTGTTTAAAATGTACTTGAAAATTTTCATTCGTCTAATTATTTTATGATTCTAATTTCCGCCAACCTCATTCCCGTTCAATTTTTAGAACGGCCAAGTCGGAATAGTAATTGAACAATTCGGATAATTTAACAGAGCCAGATAGCATTCGCAGTAATGCTGTCCGGTAGTCTGATCGCAATATTCACCGGCGGAATTTCCACAATTAAGAGTGTTGGGTGTTGCGGTATTCGTGCAGCCAAATATATTGCAGGTATCAGTTGTACAAGCATTGTCATCATCGCAATTATTCGGACAATTGGGATTTGGGTTGCAAGTAGCTACTCCTCCGGTGCAAGTTCCGCCAAATATACATTGCCCTAAAACTATACTTGTGTGCTGACAAACATTACCAACGCAACCATCGTTCGTACAGCTATTGCTATCATCACAATTGCCACAGCCAGCCGGTGGGGTTTGAGCGGGAGCAAGGCAAGCGCCGCTTGAATTACATGTCCAACCATTGCAGTTTCCTCCCATTAAGCAAGTCAAATTAGTGCAAGAGGCACCTGGGGTAGTCGCCTGATAAGCGCATCCCCACATGTCTCCGCTGGCTCCGACGCAAGTCGAAATAAGGCAAGAATTTATAGCATAAGCAGCACACGTATTATTATTTGGCGTATGAACGCAACTGCCATTTACACAAGTATCCATGGTGCAAGGCTTGTCATTATTACAATCATTATCATTTGTGCACTCCGGTGTCGGTGCTAAAGATGCACAATCGGACGGACAATTAGTATATGTCTCCAGAGGAGTCCGGCAAGTTCCGTCGCCGCAGACTGGCGCGACGCAATCTTGACTATTATAGAAACAGCCCGGATCTTGACAGTCAATCGCTCCATCATCGTCATTATCAGTCCCATCGGCGCAGCTTGATTCCGCCAGACCGCAAACTCCGCCTTCGTCCGTCGCTTCATCGCAGTCGTTATCCTGCCCGTCGCAGACTTCCGTTTCCGGCACGCAAGTTTCATCTCCCGCCACCGTTCCTTCCCCAACCTGATTGGCGTTAAGGACAAGGTCAAAACCGATGCTGGAGTTGGCGATTTCATTGCCCACCGCTTCCGGAATGTCAAATTTCACTTCGCAGGGGCCGGCTTCTTCGTTCTGGCTAAGGCGGGGATCAATTTCCACCGCGGCGTTGCTTTTCCAGGCCGTTAAGCTGTATCTGCCGGTTGAATTATGGCCGGTGCAGACGATTTCCATATAAGTATTGTCCCAAAGTTCCTGGCTGGATGCGGTTTCTTCAATGACGGGGACAATTTGGAGAATGATGGGGGAGCCGCTGACATTTTTGAGATATAAATTGTAGGACTGGTTCCAGCCGGGATAAATTCCGCTCCAGGAAACGCCGGAACAGTTGTCGCTCCATTCAACACAGCCGTTGTCGGGCATTTTAATCTTAAGGTCGGCGTCGCCGGAAGAAAAAGTGGTTCCTAAAACTTTTGACTGATCCTGAAAAACGGCATAAGACACCGTTGCGGCGATCGCCGCCGCTCCCACAATCACAAAAACGCTTTTTAAAATTTTTCCTTTGTTCATAATTTTTTTAGGTCAATTAGATCAATTAGAAATTTTTATTTACCCCGTTAAATTCTGCGAGGCAGAATTATTTAATTAGGGCTTGCCCCGTTAAATTCTGCGAAGCAGACTATTTAACCGGGGTCCTCCCTCTACTTGTTACGCAACTTGTTAAGTAACTTGTTACGTAACAAAGAGAGATTGGAATCTCTTAGTCGTTGTCTTGTAGTGCGTCAACTATTTCATCAAAGGTTACAGATGTGCCCTGAATGCCATTTCCGGCCCCAGAATCAACACCAACTCTTTGACAAACTCTTTCCGACCATCCTGCGCGAATGTTGTCATTCGGACCGCTACCATCAGTTTCATTAGCGTTATGCCAATATGCGATGCTGCTGACAACTGTCGTTGGATCGTAATTGATAATCTTGCCGCTATAAATGGTTGTCTCTCCAAAACCACCATTTGCACAAATACTGTCCCCACCAGAGGTTACTAATTCAATAGTAAGTTCATTGTAAAGAGCGCCGCTTCCAGATGTTTGATTAAAGGACATTTGGGCTTCAAATGGCAGCGAACCCTGATTATAAATGTCTATATATTCCCAGCCGGAAACATAGCCCGGGTAAGCACCTGAAATACTAAATGGTTTTCCCGCTGATTCATTAACGGTCAGATTTAATGTTCCGGTGGCAACTGTATTACCAGTTACTGAATCTGTATCGCTAAACACAGCCCAGGTGGCGACAGACGCCACAGCCGCGACGGCGACAACGATTACGAGACTCTTAATTATATTTTTCATTTCATATACACCTCACGATCTAGTTGTGCCCCGTTAAATTCCGCGTAGCGGATTATTTAACTGGGGTTAATCTTTTCTTCATAAGCAAGTTTCTTTAAGCCCCTGCTTGGGGCTTGCGCCCTCTCGCGAGGGCTTAAATTTTTTGCCTATTTAAAAAGCCAACCTATGCCCGCCAATAAAAATTGACAGCCACAAGTTGGCCTTCTGACCCTGCTTTTTCGACACCAAAAGAATGCTCACCCATACTATTCTTCTAGCAATTAAAAATCCCGCCGGTCTATAAAATAATACCCGTCAAATTTCCTTTTTATTTCGTGTCCTCATCATAGCAAAGCCCAAAAACCTGTCAAGCGAATTATGGCTTTATCCCGCACCATTTTCAGCGTCATTTGTCAAGAGTGAGTTTACGCGCGAGCGAAGCGGCTTCGCCTCAATTTCCACCTGAAAAATAAAATCTATTGAAAAAAATGGTGCCGGGACTGGCAAAAGCCTAAATTGATGGTGTAAAAAGCCAAGCCAAAAAGGCTAAACCTTAAAAATTTAAAAAGGTTCAGCCTTGGAATATAAAAGCTCGGCTTTGAAAAACTATGAAGATTGCCTAAAGCAACAAGTCATTAATAAAACTATCGCTCAAAACCGGAACCTGGAGGCGGGAAATTATATCCTTGGCGTATTGGAACGATTCTTCAACTTCCACAGTCTGGCTTATTTTTCCAGCTTGATTTACTCCGTCAGCTTCGCCTTGAATCATTCCCAGGTTCACAAACCAATGGCTAAAAACTCCTTCACCGTTGATTCCGCCGGAATAAACATAGGAACTTTGATTTTCCCTAGAACTCATCACCACTACCCGCCCGGGATCGGCCACATCATTCATTCCTCCGGCCATACAGGAATCAAAAATAAACACAATCCTTGATGTATTAAAGCCGGAAAACCAGCCCCGCAGCTCTCCGTCCCAGATATAATCAAAAGTATTATTCGCGCCATAAACAACGATTCCTTCATCAATTTTTTCGCTGTCGCCATCGTCCACTCTGGCGGTAGTCCCATGTCCGCTAAAAAAGAAAACCACTTCATCATCAGATGTTACAACACTTCTGATATAATCAACTTTGCTTTTTATGTCTGTTTTAACAGCTTGCTCGTCCGAAAAATAAAAAATGTTTTCTTTTAAAAATCCATATTTAGCAGTTAACGCCGTTTGCATATTCAAAGCGTCTCCATCGGAAATACAGATATCATTAGCTGTTTCCGGATAATCGCAAATGCCGACTAGAACCGCATATTTATTTCCGGTAATATTCGCTCCCAGTACTCCCGTAGCCGCTTCCAGGGCGGCAGATGGCTTGGACGGCTTGCCTTTTAAATTTGGCTGACCCTTCTCTTCAAAATACGCTTTTTGTTCGGAAGTCAGTTCTATTTTCTTGTGGATTTTGATGTCTTTGGCTTGGTATTTTTCATCATTTTTCGCCAACACCGCGCTCGTTGATAAAACCAGAGCGGCAATGACAAGGACTGAAGACAGGAAAATAATTTTTTTAAGCATATTGATATGAAATTAAGAATTATTAAGCAAATAATATCATTTTGACCGACAGTGTCAAATTTAAATTTTTTACATCTTGCCTGCGATAGCAGTGAAGATGCAAATTGGAAATAAAAACTTACGAAGACATCTTGAGATGGATCTTGTCAAAATGCGCCTCGTACATTCCCCGGGCGCGCGCTTTAAAACCGCGCATCAAGTCTTCATACTCTTCGGGAGTCACGGTATAGAGAATTTGATATTTATTACCCGCCAAAACTTTTCTTTTTGATTCAATCATAAGATACGCGAGAATCATAAAATTGAAAGCTGTCAGATATCCGACTCCGGCCAGAGCGCCCGCCATCGCGTAAACTCCGAAATTGCTTTCAATGATCTTGCCCTTCCAGGCTCCTAAAAACTTGCCCGCCGCTGGAATAAGATTGTCCGCTAAAACACGGGGCTTTCCGTCGTTTACTGCTTGCGGTTTCGTCGGCGTTTTTTGCGGAGATTCTTGGCTCTCAACTTTTTTTGCCGGAACCGGCGCGAAATCCGCGCGCGCGCCAAATTCTTCCACTGCCACGATTGTTTCGCGCCCGTTAATTGAGCCTTGCCCCACGGCTACGCCGATCTCCTGATAGCGCGTGTTTAAAATATTAGCGCGGTGCGTCGGACTTTCCATCCAGGCCTTGTGCTGATTTTCCGCGCTCACGAAATTCATCGCCAGATTCTCCCCCGCGTATTTATATTCATAATTATTTTTTTCCAGCCAGTGCCATGGGGTAAGCCCGGCCGGCGAAGTGTGTTCGAAATAATTTTTCTTGAACATATCCGCCAGCTTGTCTTCAGCCGCTTTTGCAAGATCTGCATTTATAACCAGCCCCGGAAGATCCTGGGAGGCCCTTTCATTATTTGCCAATTCCACTATTTTTTCCGCCGTAATCAGGCTGGCGCTGGCCGTTCCGGAAAAAGCCGCCATAGTAAAAATGGCCAGTAACGCGAACCCATATAATTGTATCTTTCTTATACTCATATTCCTATTCTATAAATTGTTGATTTTATCGAAGTAATAATCCACATCCGAAATCCACTTGTTTACATTGGCTTCTCCGTGTCCCGCACAGCTGGCTCCGCATTTCCACACAATCATTTTTTTGGGAGTATCCAGTTTTTGCAGCTGCGTCAAATATTGGATGCGGTCGCCGACAACCAAGACGGCCTGCTCCGGCGAATCAAAACAGGAATATCCGGATTTCGTCGTATTTTGAGTTCCACGGAATCCCCAATAATTGAAACAGTCCTTGCCACTGGCATCCTTAGGCGAAAATTTTCCAAGATTGCTTTCCTTTTTGGCAATGGCTACCAGATAGGCCGCGGTGTGCATATCGCGCTTGGCCACCTCTGAAGCCATGGCTTCCATCGGCCGATCCTTCACTAGATTTTTAATATTTTCCAGCGCTGAAAACTGGTCCACGCTATATTCGCCGACAATCTCCCGGCTGCCATTTTCTTCAGAACAGCGCAGCGACGAGTCGGCCATCGCTTCTTTTTTAGGAGAAAAAATCGGCAAGCTCGCGTCCGGGCGGATTATATTTTCGGGACGAAAAAGTTCCCAACCGTTGGCTTGTTCAAAAATTATAAACGCAAACAGCCCCAGCGAAAACAGCAAGATCACCTTCCTTCTTGGCAGGGCTATTTTTGAGTAGTCAATTGTGGCTGACGCTGTTCTTGCAACATGCTTGTGAGCTAGCTTTAGCTTTTGAAACAGCATGCTCTTGAATTTGTTCATAGTATTACGGGAAGCATAAAACACGGCTCACCCGTGTTTTTAAGCTTTTTTAGTCTTTTTTGGCTTTCCCAAGCCACTTATACACCTATTATAGCAGGTTTTTCAATAAAAGTCAAATCAACTAGAACTTCGCCCATGAGAAGATATCCTGGAAGTTGCTGATAATAATCTGGATGATATTCTCTTTTCTTTTCGGAGTCAGTAAAGCAAAGTCACTCGAGGTAGCCGAGTTGCCGCTTAAATCAGTGGATTTGACCTTGAAGTAGTAGACTGTCCCGGGCTTGAAGATGGTGATGACCGCGATATGGTTAGTGGTGGGGATATCGGAAACTTTGACTTCCTTGGGTTCGGCGCTTTGGCCTTCTTTGTAAATAAGAGCCGTGTTGGAAAGCTCATCGGTGATCCAGGAGATGATGGTCTGGACTTTGTCGTTCTGGGCTAAAGCCGAGTCAGTTCTAACTTGGTCGATTTTAGGCGGGACGGTGTCCACGCCGGTAGTGAAAGAGCGAACCGCTTCGCCTGCTACGGGAGAAGTGGTGGAATTGCCGTCAATATCCTTCGCCGTGATGGTGTAACTATAGGTGGTGCCGGCAGTCAGGTTTTTCAAGGTTAGTTCGTGGGTGGTGGTGAGAGTGGGGTTGCCTTGAGAACCAGTGTCCTTTGAATCGGAAGTGCTGGTGTAAGTAATAAGGGCATCAGTGGCCGTGGAAGTAGTGAATGAGATGACGGCTTCGTGTTCCGTGGAACTGGAGAGTTTGACATTCGTGATCGCCGGAGGAGATTTAGGGGTAAAAGTGTAGTCGCCGGAGGTGTAGAGATTGTTTGAACCGTCTTTACCTCCCACTCTTAGGTGGTATTTGATATTTTGTTTGAGTCCGGAGATGGAGATTTCGTGAGCTTGGGCGAGGGTGGTTGATTCTTTGCTGTCGCCGTAGGTTTCGTCGATGCCGTATTCGACTACTGAAGTCATTTTTTCCGAAGTTTTCCAGGTAACCGTAGCCTCCCCCAGCTTGGTGGAAGTGATTTCAATGGAACCCAAAGAGGAGGCAGCTTTGGTGGTGAAATTTCCTTCGTCGGATTCGCCGACGAGGCCGGCGACATTGATTGATCTGACTATATAGTAGTATTTTGTTCCAGGCACTAAGCCATTTACAATAACTTCATGCGCAGTAACATAATTAGCGGGGTCATCGTTTACATCATTATTTCCTCCAGTGTTTTCGTAAGTCCCCGAAGTAATACCATAAGCAACATAGCTTGAACTATCCTCATCCGTATCCCAGCTCACCGTCACGCTCTCCCCGGTAATGGTGCCGGTGGAAACATTGGAAATCACCGGCGCGGTGTGGTCTCCCAGAGCATCGGCGGCGCTGGCGGTGTAGAGTTGTTCGAGAGTGGTGAATGTCACATCCTCTGAAGTAAACTCGACATTCGTATGCACCGCGTCAATGGCTTGGGTGCGGATATGATACAGGGTGTTGGGAGTGAGTCCGGTTAAGTGGTAATAGTGCAGTCTGGTCGGACTGGCTATTTCTTGATAATTGGCGCAATCGGAAACATCCGTGATTTCAGATCCATCCCAGCATAATTTGGAAGTAGCGGTGGAGTTGGTGGAAACTTCATCTTCATCGGTTTTAGCCGGCAGGGTGATGGTGGCTTCGGTATCGGAAATCTGCAGAGCGCCGGGATTGCCGGGATCAGTCAGATCTGGGTGGTCGACGGGAGTTTCGGAGGTGGTGAAGCCGGCCGTAGCGAAAAAATTGATACTGCTGTTGGTGGAATCGGTAACTTTGATTTTGAGATAGTATTGGGTTTTGGCGGTCAGGCCGGTTAAGTGGTAATAGTGCGTCAGGGTTGGAGTAGTGATGGTTTCTCCCGAGCAGGAGTCAATATTTATGTCATCGGTAGTGGAGTAGCAGAGCTTGGAGGTGGAGGTGGAATTGACGGCGGGCAAAGTTACCAAGGCTTCCGTATCCGCGTATTGCGGGACAGTCAAGCTGCCGATGCCGGAAAGAACCGGATGGTCGGATTGCTGGAGGAGAGTGGTGAAAGTTTGTTCTCCGGAAGTAATTTCCACACTGCCGCCGGAGTCAAAAAGATTATCGCGGCATTTTAGTCGGAAATAATATGGAGTTTCAAAAATCAGATCGGTAAAGTGAATGGCATGGGTAGTGTTGTATTTCTGGGTGGAATAACCATCTTCGTAGTATGGCGTGGCGGAAATATATATCCCCTGCGAGGTAGTCAGTTCTCCGTAACAGATGGCCGGCTGGTCAGTAGTAAAGGTAGTGGTGGCGTTTTTGTCGGAGATTAAATCTGCGGGGATTGTGATGGGGTCAATCGCAGTCAGCGCCCCGTGCTGAAACTCCGCCTCTTTCTCCGTCTTGAACGAAAATTCTCCGGAAGTCAAAGTCGTGGGACTCGGTAAATCATCAGTTGAAATTACTTTGCAATAGTAATCCGTATCCGCAGTAAGTCCGCCCAGTTTCAAGGTGTGGGATTTGTTGTAGTGGGTGGTGTCGGAAGTTGTCAGCCCATATGGTCCGCCTTCAGTTACGGAGCAGGCCAAAGTTTGATCCGCTACTTGGTCGGTTGTCCAACTGACGAAAGCGTAGTTGACACCGGTAGTAATATCGTCTGCTTCGGGAGTGGAGATAGTTCCGAGCGATGGATGCTGGAGCGCCGGATCAACCCGGGTGTCAAAACTCACATCATCCGAAGTGAAAACTATGCCTGCGTTTTGCGAATCAGTTATTCTCGTCATTAGATGATAAGTGGTATCGGCAGTTAATCCAGTCAAATGATAGAAATGCGATTTAGTAGCAGTGGAAACATCAATATGCAAAGCGCAGGTGCCGGTGCCGGCATCAATATCATCCGTATCAATGGCCGCTTCGCCGTAACATAATCTCGAGGTGGCATCCGTGTTGGCAGCGGCGAGATAGACCACCGCTTCGGTATCGGAATATTGCGAAACAATTGGATTCCCCGGATCAGTCAGATCCTGGTGTTCCGTCAAGATGTCCAATGTCGTGAAAGATGTCTGGCCGGAAACGCTGACATTGCCCGAAGTATCTTGTGAGACTAAGCGGTAAAAGTATTCCGTGTCCGGAGTCAGCGCGTCCAGCTCCATGACAAAAGTATGCGAGAGATTGGAACTGCCATTGGTCAGATAACCGTCGTATGGATTGTGCGTAATGTTGGCGGGATTGAAGTTGGCAACCGGGCCGGTGTAGGGCGGAGTGGGATGAGTAGTCGTGCCGTAGATGAGCCAGGACTCGGCCCGTTCGTCCGTTTCCCAGGAGATAGCCGCCTGGGTGTCGGTGAGAATGAGCGGGTTGCCGGAATCCGGTGTAATGACCGGCGGAGTGTTATCAGTGGTGGTGGTGAAACGGTAGAAATTACCGCCGTTGGTATCCGCCGAATAGCCATCCGCCGGCGGTTCTTCCGCCGAATAGGCATAATAGTAATACTGGGTGCCAATAGTCAGGTTGGCCAAAGTGCAGGTATGGTGGGAGACATAACCGCCGTCGCAGGTGGCTGTCTGGGGAGCGGAAAGTTCTCCGTCCTCGCCGATGGCGGTGGAATAGTAAGCCACACTGGAAGCGCTTTCCGGATCGCCTATTCCATCTTCGGTGTCCCAGGTAATGGTAGCCGAGGTGTTGCCCACATTGGAAGTCGTGACATTTTTAATCACCGGACCGGAAAGGGTGGTGAAAGTGGCGGGGGTGGTTCCTTGCGATTCATTAGAGGTTTCCCAGGGAGTGGTGGAAGTCACCTTGTATTCATAGATAGTATTCGGCTGGAGCTTGCCGGGAATAGTAACGGAGTGGTCGGTAACATAAGAGGACACGGAATAGGATTCAGTCCAGGCGCCGGAGCCCAATTCCCGCCACCAGACGGTGGAGTCAGCTACCATTTCTTCCAATGGATCCTGGGAATTGACAGTCGTCCATTTGATAGTGGCCTGGGTGGTGTAAATTTTGTTAGCAGGCACATTTTCATCAGCTGTCGGGTACCAATGGATAGACACGCCCTGATCAATGGAAGATTCGCCGGATCCGGGCACAGCGCAGACACTATCGCTCCACTTGGAATAATCGCCGAGAGCGGAGTTGTCAGGGTTGGAATCTTTAACCCGGTAGCGGTAGCAATAACGCTTGGCAGGATCCAGATTGGATGCGGTCTGGATAGAGTTTTCGTTTTTATTCGGGCTGATAGTAGTATTAAGAGAGAAGTTGGCAGGGACTGCTGAACAGGGATCATTGCCGACAGCGTCTGAACAGGAGTAAATTTCATATTTTTCAAAACCATTAGCTCCGCCTTCTTTGCCTTCAGCCGTGTCGCCCGGAATTTCCCAGGAAAGAAAGAGCCGGTACTCCAAAATGTCAGCATTGCTTGTATCATAATATTTGAATTTTGTAGCAGAAGGGTTTTTGGGAGTAATGGCAAAATTAACAGAATTGGCAGAGATATTATTGTAGCTGTCTTTGAATTCTACGCAGATTTTTCGCACATCATCGCCGTTGTCAGTATAGGTAACCGTCAATGGATTGGCAGTGAGGCTTGCCCAGGAGGGAGTGGTAAAATCGCAAGCGCCGTAAGTTCCATAGATGTCGGCGGACGGGTAATTGAGGGCGTAGGATATGCCGGCCGCGGTGTCTTCGGTAACAGCGACTTTGATTTGATTAGTTGAAACTGAACGATCAAGAGTGATTTGGGGAGTATTGGGGTCTTTGGTGTCGAGGGTAAAAGTTGAAGAGCTGGCTTTGCCCACCATATTGGCGCCTTCCAGGTCATTGGCAACCACCTGAATTTTAGCAGTGGCATAATACACCCCGTCCAGATCATTTTTGATCGTCCAGGTTCCCGTCTTGCCGGAGCCTTTGGCAATGCCCGCTCCTCTATCTCCCGTAGTATTGGAAGAGTTGGTGGAAACATACCAGACGGCGGTCGTTTGGGTGTGAGAGGCGGCGATGGTATTATTTTGCGCCCTGGAACAGGATGAAAGCACCGCGCCGGATCTGGATGCGCAGGTAATTTGTTCGTTGTCTATCTGGATGGTCTGGGATCCGGCAGGAAGATAGGCATAATTGCCAGCCAGATTAACCGTCGCGGCCCCGGATGTCAGCGGGTTATCGTTGAGAGTCGCTCCGATATCAGCTTCGAAATATATTGTGTGGGAATTAGTATCATCATCGGCAGTTGTATAGCCGATGTCGATATGGGAGGGAGTGGTGGAGCTATCCACGCTGGCGGTGACGGCAGAAACTACGGGCGAGGCGTTGACGACATACTGAACAGTCGCGTCTTGAAGAGTTGGCGTGGCATCGCCGTCCGAGCCTAAATACGCTCTGTATTGAAAATATTGGTTTTGTCCGGAATTGCCGTTATACAAAGGATGGTTGGAATTGAAAGAAACGTTATTGTCACCGGAGTCAAAATAGTTTGATCCGGTGCAGGTCGCGCCTGTGTCATCATAACCGCACCAATTGCTCCAGGCAGTGCCATTAACTGATCCTCTGATCTGAAATCTCACTGTTTCAGTGGCTGAAGTACCGGAAGCTGTCCAGGCAATTTTATTGATGAGGTTTCCAGCGCTGGAGGAATTATATATGGGAGAAGTGAGGGTTTGGGAGGGGTAGTAGTTGTAACTGACAGTCACACTATCCAGAGTAGGTGTAACCAATGTGCTGGCTGTAGACAAACTGGATCTGTATTGGAAATACTGCTCGCCTGCCCGCATACAGCTATTGCTTCCCCCATTCGTCACACTGCAGCCAGTCCAGGTTTCTCCGGAACAGGCGGCATCATTACAAGACATGGCTTCCATCGTAATGGTCCCGGTTCCTCCAGATGTCCAGGAAAGATTGTTCCAGCTCGGCACATTGAAACCCAAATTCATTATTCCGGAAGTAAAGGTGCCGGAAGCTGAATAATTTCTGCCCGCGTATAAATATCCGGTTCCTCCCACCCCTACCACGCGGACGGGCGTGATTGATGCATTTGTAGTTCCATTTCCGAGCCATCCATCCGTGTTTGTTGCCCCCCAACAATACAAATTATTATTATTTGAAATAGAACACCTATGACCAGTAGTATAGCCTGAATTTATACTTTTTGTATTCGTTAAGTTTGTCCCGTCATTGTCTCCGGCAACAGATGCGCCTTTGGCAATCCGTGCGGGCGATGATAACCCACCAGTCCCCCAATTATAGGGAATATTATTATTTGAAATAGCGTGATTAATGAGCTGACCCGCTTTGATTATGCTAATATTTGAAAGAAATGAACCATCGTAATCGCCAGCAGCGGCTGCGCCCTTAATAACGCGAACCGGTATCAAGCTGTTATTCGTAGTTCCGTCTCCTAGCTGGTTTTGCGAATTATTCCCCCAGCAATACGGGTTATTATTATTGGAAACCGCGCAAGCATGATAAGCACTATAATCTCCCATCGCAATGCTTTTTATATTTGTCAGGTTTGTCCCGTCATTGTCGCCGGCAACAGCCGCGCCCATGAGAACGCGAACTGGTGAATTTCTAAGAGTTGTGCTGCCGTCACCCAATTCTCCAGACGCATTATATCCCCAGCAATACGGGTTATTATTATTAGAAATCACGCAAACATCGTAGGTTCCCATCGTCAGGCTTTTTATATTTGTCAGATATACTCCGTCGTTATCGCCGGAAGCAGATGCGCCTTTGATAACGCGGACTGGAGTTGCGCTAGAGCCCGAAGTCCCATTTCCAAGTTCGCCGGAACCTCCTCCCCAGCAATAAGCATTGCCGGCGTTAGAAACTGCGCAAATAGCCTCATAGTCTGCTCTAATTTCTTTTATATTCGTCAAATTAGTTCCGTCATTATCGCCGGAAACAGCCGCGCCTTTTGGAAGACGCACGGGAACCAAAGCGTTTGCTCCGGCCCAAAAATATCCTCCGTGATAATTTCCCCAACAATAAGGAATGTTGTTGTTGGAAACCGCGCATATAGTATTATATTCCGCACTTATGTATTTTATATTTGAAAGATATATTCCATCGTAATCGCCGGCAGCGGCTGCGCCCTTAAGAACGCGCACCGGCGTTAGGCTTCTTGTTGTAGAGTTAATGCCCAGCTGGCCAGATTCGTTAATTCCCCAGCAATAAACTTCGCCCAGTTCTGTTAAAGCGCATGAGTATGAATTTCCAGTTTCAATTTGGGCAGCAGCCAACTGGGTGGGAATAGTTAGGCTGACGCTTGCGTCCTCCCCGCCAGTTCCAGAAGGCAAAACTTCTACATTAGATTTCGTATTTCCGGTAAGATTAAATCCGGTATTAGCATTACTATTATAGGTTTGCGTCACCGTCCCGCTAGTTGTCGACAAATTCAAATCCGCTCCGCTATTGTTTGTTGTTAAATTAGCATCCTTTGCAGAAAAAGAAGTAATAGTAGTTTGGCTGGCTCCGCTATGTGTTTCATTTGTATTTATCGGCAAATTAATATTTTGAAAATATCCTGTCCAAGCGGCAGCAGTCGCGTTGTTGTTGCTGGAAATGGGATAGAAGTAGCGAAATTTATTAGTCCCGAATCCGGCTACGGATAAGGTTGAGACTAGAGCAGATCTGGTTGCGTTAGAATAAATATAAAGATTAATAGTGTCTGATCCGGCTGTTCGTCCAAGCGTGCAATAGTAGAGTGTGTTTCCGGCTCCGGTATAGGATTGCGAAGCGGCTGGCGCTGCACCTCTAGCCAGCGTGAAAACATAGGCGCCTGATCCATTTTTTGTTGCCATAACCCTGGCATCCGTTGTCGCCCAGGAGTTTGTGCTGCCGACTGTTCCGACTGTGAGCCCCAATTCTCCCTGGGAGCTGTTAGCCGAAGTGGTGTTGGTATACATTTCAAAATCAATGGAAAGGTTATCGAAAAAATTGGCAGTGAAGTCTTTGTAAACATAAGCGGTTTGATTGCGAAGAAGTCCGGCTCCGGATACCTGGCTGGCCGTTCGGGAAATGTTAGTGCCGACTAATGTATAATCGGAACCATTCAAGGTGGCGGTGCTCCACGCCGTCTGATACAGCGTAAATGTCGCCGCGCTGGCATAGGGAGTGTTTTGGAAATAGGCAGTGATGATGACAGCGAAAATTGTGATCGCTGCAAATGTCTTGCGCAGAATAATTTTATTGGTGAAGACTTTTTTAATTTTGGAAATCCAAAGGCCAAAGCTCAAATTATGCCAAATCAATTTCAAATTATTTAAGTTCAAAAATTTTTGGATTTTGGATTTTGAGCTTGATTGGGTATAATTTGGATTTTGGAATAATTTGGATTTTTCCGGCAGAGAACCGTTCTCTGTATTTTCTGCTCTTAAAACTTTAGCTCGCATTCTTTTTAATTTCCATTCACTCACCGCCTGCCCGAGTTTTCTAAAGCGAAGCTTTAGAAAGAAGCTTCGCTTGGGGTTGCAGGTTGCAGGTTGCGGGATTTTTTGCATATCAAAAAACCGCTCGCCCTTTTTTGAGTTTATTTTTGGATTTAATTTTTCTCTTTCTTCAAACGGCATTTTGTGTTCATATTATATCGTTTTTTGGCTTTTGTTAATAGTTTTTCAACAGTTAATATCCGCCGGATTGTCTTAAAACAAGGTTCCCAAATATTTCTTGAAAATTTCCCGCGAAGAATCAAACAGTTTTTCGGTGAAATTGAGATACTCAACGGATTGCTTGCCGGTAATCATCATACTTCCGCCATCGTATAATTCAGTATTGCGCGTTTTTCTCATCTGATTGCCATATGCCAAAATGTCTTTGTTTTCCAGTATTTCCGCCATTTGCTCCAAAATTTTAATATGATGCCCCGCGCGGCTTTTGACTTTATAGCCATGGCAGGCAATCAAGCTAATACCCAGCTTGAGAAGAGCGTTATAAGTGAATTGAAATTTAACTTCCGCTATATTTGTTCGCTTGGCAATTCCCAAGTCCTTGTGCGCCGAGCTTGCGTATTTTTTGATTTGATTGCGCGTAAAATTTAATTTTACAAAATATTTGTTTTCGAACTTTATCATATCAGCTGGATATTTTTATTTTTTAAAATATTTTTTATAAATTCGCTGTTTTTCTTCTTTTTAAATTCTTTCTCGCCCATATCGACAACATTAATCTCCCGGTCGAATTGCTTTTGCAGTTTGGCTATTTTTTTTTGCACTTCCAAAAAATTATGCGAACCAACCAGCAATAAATCTATATCGCTTTCAGAACTTAATTTGTCCTGGGCATAAGAGCCGAAAATAACTGCCATTTTGATGCCTTCCATTTTTTTCAGCGCTTGTTTCAGGCTTTTTTCCAATCCAAAGGTTTTTTGGACAATTTTTTTAATTTCTCTAAGTAATGGATATTTTTTATTTATTTTATAGAGACTTAAGTTGCCTTTTTTGTTTTTGACTAAAATGCCTTCTTTTTCCCATTCGGTTAATTTTCTGGATAAATTCCCGCGATTAACAGCAAACTTATCCGCCATTTCATTGAGATACATTTCGGCCTCGTAATTCAAAAGGAAATATGCCAAAACCTTTTGAGCTATTTTTGAATTAAAACTGATCATAAATTATCTTTTAGTGTATACTTTTACACTTATTAGTGTATCACATTACACTGGAGCGCGCAAACACCTATTTTAGCCCGCAGTCTTTTTAATTTCCATTCACTCAACGCCTGCCCGAGTGAGGTCTTTTTTTGCATATCAAAAAACTTTCCAATATTATTTGAAACTTTAATTTCTGCTTGTTCGATCTTTCTGTTCTTTATTTTCATTTGTTACTTGGCTTTTTTGTCATCAAAGCCAATTCTTTTAGTTACGGGAATGTCTTCTTTGGTAATGCTTAAAATTTTGTTGATCGCCTCAAAAACTATATGAAACTTTCCATCGAATTTCTTTTCAAGAAGCTCTATCTTCGCCCGCAGTTCCGAATTGCTAATGATCATTTCTCGGATTTTGATGAAAGTGCGTATTATCTGGATATTAACTTGAATGGCCTTTTCGCTGTTTAAAACACTGGAAAGCATAGCTATACCAGGCTCAGTGAAAACATAAGGTAAGTACTTTGAATATTTACCTGCTTCTAAGGTCACAAATTGTGACCTTAGAAAAAAGTCGTTTTCTTCTTTGCTTAATTGGAACATAAAATCATCGGGAAATCTTTTGACATTTCTCTTGACCGCTTGATTAAGCGCTTTTAGTTCAACTCCGTATAATTTTGCAAGATCGCTATCCAGCATAGCCTTTCTGCCGCGAATAAAATAAATCCTCCCTTCAATAACATCTTCGGGCACCAGCATTATTTTGCTATTTTTCTTTTTATTTTGCATAAATTTGGCTGTGTTTATTATACCACGAAATTTCTTTTTTTATAACTATTTTTTCAAGCAATTATTCATTAGTGAAATAACTTCGAGACATTTCTGTAATAGCTATTGACAACCGATTTGGTTGCCGTATAATGGAGTTAAACAGTAGCCGAACACCGACCGTATGGCGGGTCTTCCGCAAGGAATAGGCTATTCCCCCTTAAATGGGGGTTTTTGTTTTCCCCGTTAGAAGCCCTGCTTCTAATCTAATCGGGGTTTTACAATTCGCAAACTACTTTTTCTTTTTCAAGCTTTGCCAGCGCTTTTTCCGCCCATTCATTTTTCCCGTCCTTATCCCGAACCAACCCGCAAATGGCATCAACCAGTCGGATAAAGGCATTGTTTTCATCTTTTTTTACTCCGCGTATTTTTCTGGTTTTTATTCTCAAGTCTTTGAGTCCCTTGCTAAAAATTTCGATTTCTTTCTTTTTAAGTCCATCCACAAAAACCAAACCTTTAGTGTCCTGCCCTGATTCATCCACATATGCGTATAATTTTCTTTTTGACATATTAGTTTGATTTTTCTAGATTCAGCATTGTCTTCGTTGTTACCTATTATGGTTACGGTTGTAACCTATTTTAGCTACAAGTCAAAAAGACTTATTTACATTTATATTATAGTATGGATTTCTGTTTTTGAGATAACTCAAAATCACCTGAATGTCAGATTCGGTGTAATATCGCCAGCCGCGCGAATCTTTTTGCGGATGTGGAATTTTGCCTTCCCGCTCCCAGCGCAGGATGGTGCAACGATCGCGGTCGATTAACTTTTCAATGTCTTTAACTCGTAGCATATAATTTAGTAACTGGTAATCAGTAATCGGTAACTGGTAAATTTTTATTTTTGCTAGTTACAAGTAACCGGTTACTGTTTACTTAATATTTTTGATTTTCTGCTGATCTTATCAAGCCGTTAATTAATCTTCCAACCATATCGCATTTATCGTTTAAATTTTTACAAGTTTTAGAATCTATATAGTTTAGATCCTTGGCCAGCAATAGAAAGTTTTGAACTTCTGCAGCCGAACCTCTGGAATTGTAATAAAATTTTATTTTATCCTTAAAATGATACCTTGCAAATCCTTCTGCGATATTAGCAGTTACGGAACTAGCCGCCCTTCTTAGCTGGCTTATGATTCCATAAAGTTCGTCCCTGGGAAAATCTTTAGTAATTTTATAAATTTCCAAAGCCAACAAATGAGCCTCGCTCCAGGCATCTAAATCATAAAAATTTTTAATAGAATTCTTCATTTTACTAGTTACAAGTTACCGGTTACTGATTACTAAATGAATATAATGAATATATTCATCCCTTGACAATAAAAAACAGGTGAACTCCTCCTAAAACAAGCTCTTTTGGCTTATTTTCAAGAGAATTTCACCCTGTATGTCTATTATAGCAGGTTTTTCGGAACTTGTCAAATAAAATGCGGAGAAAGGGAAGTCCCTCTCTCCGCGGAATGTTAGTCTGGTAGCACTGTGTCTAATTCGGCACGAATGTCACACTGGCTGTGTGATTACGGTTCATGGTTACAGCAAGTGATGTTATGGAGCCATAGTTCGCTCCGTTGACCATGAGGTTTCCGACCTTCTGGCCTGCTGCCGGCGTAGCCACGATCGTCTGGACACTTCCGCCAGGATATGATCCGGAGACGGGAGTAATTGTGCCAGAGCCGGAGGTTACCGAGGTTGTCAGCGTGAAAGTGTTTGGCACAAATGTCACGCTGGCCGTGTGATTACGGTTCATGGTTACAGCAAGTGATGTTATGGAGCCATAGTTCGCTCCGTTGACCATGAGGTTTCCGACCTTCTGGCCTGCTGCCGGCGTAGCCACGATCGTCTGGACACTTCCGCCAG